>Ga0335075_10000273_pt1 | contig 95697 bp, 52 predicted proteins | sample Lox_Sample_24_FD_206723 | JGI IMG/M metagenome (GOLD analysis project Ga0335075, IMG submission 206723) | Soil microbial communities from Loxahatchee National Wildlife Refuge, Florida, United States - Lox_Sample_2.4 | ecosystem: Environmental > Terrestrial > Soil > Wetlands | place: USA... | reverse complement strand
TTTATCTTTTTTTTTATTTTTTTTTTTTTTTTTTTTTTTTTCATATCACTCTTGTTTATAATTATAACTACATACTCAATATTTTAGGTGCTGGGTTTACCCATACTTTTAGCCTTTTCTCTATTTAAATTACCCTGAGTAGTTTGCAGGTTAATTTTACTATGTGTTACTTGTTGGTGACAGATTTGGTGTAGTGGTTGAATATTATTAATTTTATATCTTCCCCCTATTTTTCGTGGAACGATGTGATGTAACTCCACTGGTTCTCCATTATGTAAGGATTCACCACATAGGGGACACAATTGCTTAAATTTCTTATATATTGTGGCTCTGAATTTTGCTTCAATTATTTTATTTTTTCTTGTTCTAAAATATTCAAAATTCTCTTTGATATATGGATTTTTATCTAATTTAATACGAAAAAGTCTTAATATAGATATCTCACCCAAATTAATTATTTTCTCTTTTTGAGACTTCCCTCAATTCCACTTCCTTGTTGCAGTTTTTATTAGATATTTCCCAAGGGTCCTTCTTAGAGATCCTTTTTGAGAGTAAGATCATTTGAGCATCTTCAAGTATATTCAATGATCAATCGTTATAAAAGTCTCTTGCGAATGATATGAAATTCTTTTATGTTCTCCTCATCCTCTCAATACTGGATTTATTTCCGATATTATTTTATTAATTGGTTTATTAATATTAATAATCTTCCGTATAGAGTCTTTTAACTTAGTGATACTTTTCTTAGACGGTTTTATTATTAATATTGTTTCTTGATCCGTATTTTTATTGAGCCTGGGATTTCATTTCATTCTTCTGATATTGAAGCCTAAAAAATCAAATCCTTTCTTAATATGAGTTATTAAAGTTTTATTTTCATTCAACTCTAATCCTCTTTCAACTAAGAAATTTTTCAAAAGTTCTTTATTCTTTTGAGCCATTTCTCGACTTTTACCGGTGATAATCAGGTCGTCTGCATATCTTATTACATTTACAGAAGGCCTTTTTCCATATTTAATAGGATTAGCGTCTTTGATATATTTTTCTATACCATTTAACGCTATGTTACATAATATAGGGGACATTATTCCTCCTTGAGGCGTTCCTTCATTACTGTCCTCATAGCCTATTTTACTAACTACTCCTGCTTTAAGTCATTGTTCCAGAACCACCTTATGACAAATTGGAGTATGCTTCATCAAGAAATCATGATTAATTTTATCAAAACATCTTGAAATATCAGCTTCCAAAATTCATCTTGGGTGTGTCTTTTTATCTAATAAACTTCTAATAGCAACTATAGCGTCATGTGTAGATCTGCTCTTCCTAAATCCATACGAATTAAGATCAGATTGTGTTTCAACCACTGGATCTACTCCTAAACAATATAGTGCCTGTACTGCTCTGTCCATCATAGTTGGAATACCTAAAGGTCTCATTTCTTTACTAGTTCCTTTAGGTATGTTCACTCTTTTCAAGGGTTGTGCTTTATACATATTGGGATTATTAACAATTATTTCTAATTCTTTTATGGCAGATCAATAATCTTTAGGTCCGTTCCATATTACATTATCGATTCCCGCTGTTTTCCCTCCTTTATTGGAAATAACCCGCCTTACTGCTAAAGCTCTTCCCTCAAAACTCTGTAATATTACTCATTGTATTCTGTAAACTTCTTTTAAATCTCTCTTTAATATAGCAATAACTATTTTCTCTTGAAGGTCTTTCATTTTCGTTTCAACTAATCTTCAATTTATTTCATGTCAACCATTGTTAGGTCTTACTTTTATAGAAAAGTCACGTCTCATTCTGATTGATTGAGTACCTTTGACCTGGATCAAATTATCCAACGCTAGTTTAGAATATTTCCTGTCAATTGCTTTCAGGAAATATTTTAAGTCTAACGATCACATCTTTCTATTTCAGACTGTTGTTTTTATCATTCTTACGTTAAATACGTTTCATTTTTCATACATTATATATAAGTTTAAATTAAATTTTATTTTCTTTTATTCTTTTAAATATTATTATGTCTTAGTTATTGTTTTGTATTATTTACTCATTCAAATAGCACATAAGACAGGTGCAAATTCTGAGCCGATTCATATTTCGTTTAGTTGTTTTGCAATCCTAATAACTTAACGGTTTCTATCGGAGTCTCCAACTTGAATTTAGGTTGCCTACTTTTTTCCGTGGTTAGCAATAACAACTCGGGGTGGACATGTATAAAAAAATTTAATTTAATACGAATTTTACTTAACCTATACAAACTATATCGCCAATCTCTCGGTACTGCTTTGTTTCTATTGTTACTGATAAATATAACATTGAACCCTTGCTGATATATTTTGCTTCAAAATACTCTTAGTTACGGTGATCACAATATCTAAGTCAGCACTCTCTCGAGTCGAATAATAAATTCTATCAGATCTATTACTAATCTGCATTCGCTTCTTAGACGTTCTTCTACCCTGAATTCGTTATAACAATTTCGGAAATTTAATCTTCCTTATATTTTACCTCAGTTCATATAATATTAAATCATATGAATAGTGAATTTAGGGCTTACCAAGTTCACATATTGCCACTGTTACTGAGTCCCTTAGATAGTATACTTTACTCCGTATCACATTGTCCCATTCCATACCCCAGTATAAGAAGGATATGTCGTGATATTAGTCCCGATGTTCTCGATAGACTCACCTTTTACGAAGCCTCAATGTATATTCATTTTCATTCTTCTTAGAACTCATTACCCTAGCACTCTGATTATTTACTTAATTTTATTATTAAATTAAGAGAATAATAAGAATAACGTTACATTGTCTCTATAGCTCCAAACCAGGAAATTACTTTCCTCGCTTGTACAGATAGGGTCAGATCAATGGACGGATCTGATGGAATTTCACCATATTAGCAATATGCGCTTCTTGTCGCACTTATACAAAAGGTACTCAGTTATTTTTAATCTAAAAAATTCCTGCTGCTTTTAGAATTACTTTTCAACAGTTTTTCCCTCACGGTACTCGTTCACTATCGCTTATTATATCATATTTAGTCTTAGAGGAAGGTACCCCTTTATAGTAAAATAGATAAATTAAGCTAATTCATTAAATAATTCCTTAAACTTAATTATTCTATTTTGAACTATCTTATATTTAACCAACATTTTCGTCGATTTACTTTCTTTTGTATTAATTTAGAATTTTTAATTTAACATATTCAGTAAATATAAAACCAAAAAAAAAATTTTTTTTTATTTTTCCAATCTAATATTATATTATCATGAAAAATTTTTTCCCCTTCCTCTTCTATCTAATCTTTAAATGAAGCGGAAAAAGGGTTTCTTTTATATTTATTATCACTATTTATATTAAAAATAATAAGTATCTTCAAATTTTTTTTAATTCTTATATTACTAAGAATTAATCTATTCTTAAACAAAACATTATTTTTAATATAACTATTTTTTCTTCTAATTTATGTACATAATATACACTATTACGATTTTTTACCATAACTTAATACACTTAGACTTATCTATTTTCGCTCACCGCTACACTATAGAATCTCGGTTGATTTATTTTGTCCTTGAGTTAATAAGATGATTCAGTTCACTCAGTACATTTTATTTAGCTTTTGCTAAGGATAAACATTTGATATTAACATTATTCATTATTTATTTAAATGATTATAAACTGATAATCAAAAATAATAATAATATATTTTAATGATATTTTGGATTAGTTGAATTCATCCCCATCCTGATATAATAGCATAACGTCTTAAAATAATCCTTTTCTATTATCTTATCACAACTTAGGCTTTAAGCCTTTAATTGTTACTTATTAAGTTTCATATCTTTATAGTAATAATAAAATACATTATATAATTAATACTTATATTAATTACATTTATTTTATTCTTATTATTTAAATAATTTATTTTTTACTATTTCATCTTCACCAATACTTACTTTAAATTAATATCGAAGAATCAGGTAAAAAAAAAATAAATTTTATTTTTTTTTTATTATTTATATTTATACTAATTTTTTTTTGTCAGCTTAATAATTATTATTATTACATTAACGTAAAGAAAAAAACTAAGATTAGGTTTTTTTCTTTACGTTAAAGGTAAAATATACTAATATAATTACCAGCTTACGGAAAAGAAGGGAGTCGAACCCTTAAGGTTTTGATTCCAAATGAACAGCAAACATTCTGTCTTACCAATGACTACCTTTCCTCATCTTTATACTTAACACATTATTATAGGCATAAAAAAAAATCTTTCTCTTTCCCTACTTTATTATATTAAAATAACTTAATATGAAGAAATAAATACCTCTTTATATATATAATATACACCTTCTATTACCTATTATTTAACAAATAATACCATTTTATAATATATCTTAACAAAATATCCTTCTTTTTATAAAAATGGAAATCTTGACTATCCCACCATACCCAAGTAAAAAATATTTAAATAAAGTTTAAATATTTTTTAATGAAATTAACCTAAACTGATCAAATAAAATAAATCTTTCTTAAGTTATTTTAATATTCATACAAGTATGAAAAAATAAGCAAATAAACAAGGACGATTATTCTATTAATAAATAGAAATTAAATGTTACCTTAACTAATATAGCAATTAGGCAGTGGAAGAATCGAACTTCCATCTCCGGTGTGTAAGAACGATGTTATAACCATTAAACTAACCACCTTAATACCATCCTGTTAATTTATCATTATATTAAAGTTATTATATAATAACTTTAATGTTATAGATTAAAACTTATTTATAGTTACGAGCCCGACCCGCTCCGAACGGGCATCCTTCTCTGCGACAAAGAGAGACTTTACATTAAGCTACAAGCTCTAATAGTAATAATTAGTAATCCATATAATATTATTATCATTGATATATAAATGTAATACTATAAAATAATATTATTACTCTTTATATTCTAATTCTATCTTTATTATTATCATATTATACGAACAGCCAGAATCGAACTGGCATCAAATGAGTGGAAATCATCTAGTCTACCATTAACCTATACTCGTAAAATAAAAAGAACCTAAGATTATAAAATTAAGAGCTAAATTATTACATAAAATTCTTTAATCCAAATAAAAGAGTTTGAATTTTATACATTTCTTTTTTAATTCTTATAGATATACAAAAAACATACAAATAAAGAAGATTCCATACTAATTAAAATATATATGGTCAATCTAGCAGTAAGTTAGTTTATCTGGAGCTAAGTAAAATTTATAGTCGAAGGGACTCGAACCCTCAATATATAAACTCTAAATTTACCACGGCTACCAATTTCGTCACGACCATAACTATATATATATAATTTTTCCTTCATATTTCCTAGCCTATTATTACTAAGTAGTAAAGTATATAATCATAATAAACTAAAAGCAAATACTTCCATTTTTTGGTTTTGTTATTATATAATAGATTAAATTACTATTTAATAAAATTAAATTTTTCATTATTACAAATTATTATTAAATTAATTTGTTATTGATTTAATAATAGAAAGAGTACAAAATACTCTTTCTAAAATATAACAAGAATATTTAAAGGACGGTCAGATTAACTACAACATAAAAATTAATAAGTTCAAATATTTTATCTAAAAAGAACAAGAGAACAGCTGTCTAATTAGATAATAAATACTATAACTCAAGTAATTTTAATTATTCTAATTGAAAACTCTAACCTTGACAAACTCTACTATATTTTTAGAATTATTCTAATAGCATCTTTAGCTTAATGGTAAAGTAACAGTTTTCGGAGCTGTGTGATATGGGTTCAAATCCTATAAGATGTTAAAAAAAGAGCTAAGGACAGGCTTTTTGACTTTCTATATTTAAATAATTATAATTATTTACGAAAGAAAAAATTATTAATAATTAAATCCCTTAATGAAACATATATTATTGTCCAGGAAAGGAATTGAACCTATATTAAAGAATCTTCAGATCTCCGCTTTACCGTTAAGCTACCTGAACTAAACCCCGATTATCTCTATAATTAAATTTATAAGTATTTTATTCTTTTCTCTATATTCTAAAAAATGAAAATATATTTAATAACTATTATGAATTGGAAAAGTAAATATGTTATTTATATTAATAAGTATTAATTAATAAATAGTCTTTGGAGATTATGGAACTCGAATCCATATAACTGAGATGCAAACTCAACATTCTAACCAATTAAATTAAATCCCCTCCCCCCTTATTTACAAATATAAATGAAATACAATAAATAAAACCACATCAATATAACTCTCCCACTTCAATACTATATTATTTTTATTTTTTTTGTTAAATATTTAACAAAAAAGTGAAAGTTTATCAATAAATGTATTTAACCGGATGGAGCGAGATTTGAACTCGCGGCACTCAATGTGCTTAATATCTCAAGTATTATGCCATAAACCAGACTCGGCCATCTCATCCAAAGATAACCTAGAAATTTCGTTCTCGCATTCCTGTGTTCCTGTTAATAATATTTTTCTATATTACATAATTAAAAACAATAGGGATAAATCTTTGATTAACCCTGGACCCTTCCCTATTGTTTTTAATTATTTTTCTAATTAGAATGGTAATAATAATTTTCAGGAGTAAATAGACTCGAACTATTTTCTTAGGGACTGAAAGCCTAGGTTTTACCACTTAAACTATACTCCTAAGGAAAAGATAGTATAGTAAAAAGAATATAAATTTTTTTTATATTAGATATATAACATAGTTCTATAATTCATTTTTAAACAAGTATAGAATTATTTAAGGCTTTATATTAAGCAGTTAAACTAAAAATATACGATTAAGTAATATACTAACTTTTATACAATTTTATACAAATATATAATAATATACAGCTCCCTTCTTAAATAATAAGTTCCTGTAATTATTAAAAATTCTATACCATACTATCCCTAAATTTATTAAATCATATAAAATTCATGAATTTTTATAAAATTAATAAATATATAGTACTAAATAATATTATTATTTAGTACTATAAGATATATTTATTATCCTTTCCTCACATATATATTTTACTATCTTCTTCTTATATTTAGTTATTATCATCCTTAAAAAATAAAGATAATCAACCTTAAAGGGTAAAGATAATCAACCTTAAAGGGTAAAGTTGCAGTTTGGTACTGCATATGGTCTGCAAAACCAATATTTAGGGTTCAAATCCCTCTTTACCCTGTAATTTACAAAATATCATATATTCCTTACTAAAACACTTAACTGCTTACTTTAAGTAAGCAGTTAAGAGATTATATTCCCCTTTAGCTTAAGGGCAAAGCATAATACTTCTAATATTAACATTGAGGTTCGAATCCTTGAAGGGGATTAACAATTTAATAAAAAAAAAATAAGTAAGAATGGAAAGTTATCACCAGTCTCTTAAATAATAATATATAAATATAAATAAGTCCCAGTATATAACCTCTCCAATATATAACTTTTTTATCTTGTATAAAAAGACTAAAAATTATATAGTATTTATTTTAAAATAACATAATACTATATTTAATTTACTTAATTATATTTATATAGAATTAGTAAATATTATTTATCTCTTTTTCAGGGATAAAGAACATTACATATCATAATCTAATATTCTAACTTTGTTTGCATAGTTTATAATAAAATAAAAAAATATTTTTTTTTATTTTATCATATAATAATATAACTCCTCACTGTCTCTTATTTTTAATCTTATGTTGATCTTAAACTCATAATATAATCTCTTCTTTTGCAATTAAAAAAATTTTCCATCTATATTTTCCTACTTTATTACACTTTTTAATTTAAAAAGTGTAATAAAGAGATTAATTCAATAAAAAATGAGTTGAGAACTAATTATTTAAATTTAATTTACATTATTTGATAATGTAAATTTCCCTAGATGTATACTTAATATATTAGGTAATATGTATTTAGAAAATAAAGATAATAATAAAGCTAAGGCAAAAAATACTAATATAATTTGATGTGTAAAAAAAAAGGGCACTAATTGTGGCATATATAAGTATAAAAATTAATTAATCGCCTAATTATAAGCTAAAGAATATGTAAAATAAACATGTTCTTTCATTTTTGATTAAACCATTATTTATAACCCAAAGTAAAACTTTAAATTAAAGTTTTATAATTAAATAGATATCTTAGAATAATCATCGTACTCTCTTAAAACTCCTAAAGTTATATTTTAAAAAGAAGGATCCCTTAATCCTTATTTACAATAGAATTAATATTACTCTTTTACATCCATTATTCTATTATAAATTACTTTACTCTAATTTTATAAAATGTAAGTAAATTTATAACTTTTTGCTCTAAATTAGAGCAAAAAGTTATAAATTCAATTTAATAAATTTAAGATAATGGTTTTTTCAAAAATAGGAATATTTAGTTCAGGTAATTAGCCTGTTTACTGCTACGAACCCATATATATACTTATCTATTAAATAACGTAACTTATGGATAATCTTTAAATATTACCTTATAATTAGAACAGAGACACTTATAAAAACTAAGCACAAGATTCCAACTTTAATTATGTTCGTGCTTACCCTAGAATTAAACTAATTTAATTTTATATAGGTCTTATAATATACTCTAAAGGATTCCCTAAGAAGAATCATGAAAATCCTAAATATTACCACTTAATACAGATATTAGATAACTTGATGATTTTTAAATTTAACCCTTCTACTCTGTCTTATTAATATATTCTCTTTACTGATATAGTTCCAATTCAATCTATAATTTCTATAAGAGAAAGAAATTTTTTATTTTCTTATCTGCATTATTAGAATATTACTCTTTACTTTATTCTTTTCGTTTAATTTCATTATTATTTGTACTAAAAATCTATCTTTATTTATTTTTTTTTTATTATTAAGCTTATCTTGATTAATAAAATACCTTAACTAGGGAATTATGATTCCTGATCACACTAACTCTATGTTAAATTTTATATCTTAAGATTCACTGGGATACTGTAAACTCATTCCAGCTATTATTTGAGTTTGTTATAACAAATAAGGGACTATTCTATCTTAATCAGGAATTTTACTTTATTCATATTAAATAGTAAATATTATTTTTTTATTACAAGTAACACAGTTACCTATATATAAATTAATTATTTAATTAATTTATATATTTAAGTATTAATAATTTTATTATTAACAAAAATGGGTTTTATTTTATTTTTATAATACTTTATAATAAAGAATATAACGGGTACATTAAAAAATAAAGAAATTATAATAATAATTTGATTAATGAAACTATTAAATCCAGATAATAAGAAACTAGACAACCCTAAATCGAGAGGATTAGATATTAATGAAGGGAAAATACCTAGAAGAATCATAATAAGAATTAATGGCATTAACATTGAGAATTCTTTTTTATTAGTATCAGGAGCTGTAGCTAGATAAGGAGATATAGATCCAGTACTAATTCTATTAAACATAAATATACTATAACAAGCACTTAATATAATAGAAATGGCTGCTACCATACCCATTCCAATATTAGCCATAAATGTGGCTAAGATACATTCTAATTCAGCAACGAAATTAGCAGTTAGAGGTGTTCCCATATTACCAAATATAACTGGAAGTAACATAGCTACGGCTACAGGGTATAAAAATACGAGTCCTTTAAGGTAATTCATAATTCTAGATCCAATTCTATCATAGAATAAAGCACCTACAAATATAAAGAGAGCTGGACTTACAACACCATGAGCGATACTGAATAAAATACTACCGAAAATACCAAATTGGTTATTAGAGAATCCACCCAATAATGTTGAACCCATATGGGCGACCGATGAATAAGCCACAAGTACTTTTAAATCATTTTGTCTCATTGTAGTAGTACTGGCGAATATTAAACTGAATATAAAAATAAAAAACATAGTTATTTGACTTGATGTGAAAGCCAATAACAGTATAAATATTAATATTCTTATAAAACCATAAAGAGCCATTTTTAATACAATACTAGCTAATACTATACTCCCTGACACATTTGCATCACCATGGGCCAATGGTAATCATAGATGGAAAGGTACAATAGGTGTCTTTATAGAAAAAGCTATAATTATAGCAATAGAACCTAAAAACCCCCATGATGAAGATAATTGTAAATCTTCCAGTAACCCCATAACACCTGTCCCGTTTTCTCCTATTTTTGTTAAAAATTCTAATAACATAAATAATGAACCTCATAATGTATAAAGAAATAAATAATACATAGCTCTAAATTTTTGTACACCTCCAAACATACCTAATAAAATAAAAAAGAAAGGTAATATTATCTCAAAAGATATATAAAACATAAGAATATCTATTACCAAAAATACTATTATTAAGAAATAATGTGATGATAAGATAGTTGTTAAATAATATTTCATCTCTCCTGACTTTACTGTTGTTCAATTACTCATAAAAACAACAGGAAATATAAAGCTAAGTAATAAAATAAATGGAATTGATAAATGATCATAACCTAATATAATTCCACTATGTATTCCTATCGGTAATGTAAAAGAAAACCCTTTTTGATAACTGGATGAAAATACATCCAAATTATTTCATTCTATACCTATGACTAAAAAAACTATTAATGCTATTGACATACTTAATTTTTTTAATTCTATTGTTTGTTTAATATGGTCTAACTCATAACTCTTCTCATTAATACTCTCTTTTTTATTATGTATAAAAGAAGTAGTCATTAATAAAGGATAAGTTAATAAATTAGGCCTTTTTTTTAATAAATCACTAAAATAATTCACCATTACTGGTGATGGTTGTTGATATCTTTCATTTAAGTTTACATTCTCTAATACTCGATCAGATGTCTCAATTAAAATTACTCGACTAAACTTGTTAAGTTTGTACAATAACATTACAAAGGATAAAAGAAAAAATATCATTAAAATTTTTATATTTAATAACATTACTTTTTATTCTTTTTATACGTACACTTTTTTTATACTGATAGTACCATAGGTATCTATCCCTAATTTTTATACCGATTTGTATCTATATTAAAACCAAAAAATATTAATATATTTATTCATTATATTAATATTTCAAATACTAATAAATAATAACACTCTATCTCCCGTATAAAAGACAGAAAATTCTATTTATTAACAATCTAATCTTATTAATCAGTCATTAACCTGAAATAATAATAATAACAAATAATAATCTATAAATTATTAAAACTATTAAAACCAATCCATAAATAATTTAAGTTCATCCTTGTTAAACTGGTTAAACTTTCCCTTTAAGATTATTAAATAACAATTATTTAATAATCTTCATATAATTCATCTTCTTTTACCTCACTAATTATTTTTTTTTTGAAATAAGTGAATATTCTAACTTCCTTTTACTTTTCAAATTTAGTTCAAAGAACTAAATTTGAAAAGTAAAATAAATTCATATAGAGACAAAGAATAATAATCCTGAAAACATAATAAATCCATAACGTGCTATAGAACCAGAATCAAAATCAGCGAAATAATAACTAATTTTATATATACCTGCTACAGCACCTCTAGGTCCTATATATTCAAATATTCCTTTATCAAAAGTAGAACTAGTAACATACCCAAAATTAAGTAAATTTTTTACAATTGTATTATTATAAATTAATTCAAATCAATATCTTTGATTAAAAAATCTAAATATAATTTTTCCGACTCAAGATATATTAAATTTTAACAATAACTCTGCTTTATTTTCAAATAAATATATAGCTAATATTCCTAATATTGTACTTAAAATTAAGGGTAATAATTTGTTTAAAATAGGTATTCCAAACTCAGTATCAATTATCAGAGAATGTATAGGTGTACTATATAAACTATTACCAAAACCCTGATTAGCTAACCCAGTAAAGAAATCTTTAGCAATATAACCTAAAAAGACACTTAAAACACCTAATATAATTAAAGGTAAACTCATGTTTCAAGGAGACTCATGAGCATGTTCGTAATTTTCTTTGGGTGAATTAGCATATGTCAAAAATGTTAAATATATTAATTTAATTGAATATAACATAGTAAAACAAGCGGCTATTACTGCTAATAAGTATACTAAATAACCTATTGATGTAAAAGAACCAAAGGCTAATTCAATTATTAAATCTTTACTAAAATATCCACTTAATCAAGGGAAAGCTGCTAAACTTAATGAAGCTATTAATATAACAGTATAAGTTAAAGGTAGTATTTTTACTAAACCACCAAATCGTCTTAAATCTTGCTGATCACCTACTGCATGAAGTACAGATCCTGCTGCCAAAAATAATCCTGCTTTGTATGTAGCATGTAAAACTAAATGCATTATAGCTACATTGTACTGGCTAAGACCTACAGCCAGCACCATCATTCCTAATTGCTCATATATATAAATATATATGTGGACCATTTCTTTATTAATCACTATATTTATCTCATTTATCTTTAAACATTACTCATTCATTTAATTTAAAAACATCTTTATTATTTTTACTAATTCTAACTAAATAAAATTGTTTAACTAAATGTAATCTACTTGCCTTTTTTGTTCTTAATGGATATTTATTAAAATAATTATCAATTAAATGAAATAATTCATTTTTTCTATAAACAATATATTTAAATGCATCTACTTTCTTACCCATTAAATCTACTCTTCCACCATATAATTTTATAAGTGGATCTAAAAGATATTTATTTCTTTGTGCTGCACTTAAAAATATTTGTCCACTTTTTTCATTCATATAAATTGACCCATCACTATCAATAAAACCGCTTAATCACCCATCATTAAATGTTAATGGATTAGGATACTTTATACTTTTTCCATATTTAATACATAACTGATTCATCTGAATTAGTCTAGTTGGATTTCTAAGTAAGCCATTTACACCCTCGATCAAAGCAATTAACCCTTTTTTATGGGCTAATTGATATCTTAAAGCTTTAACGTTACCCATAGTTCGAATACCTCCACCTAATTTATGCTTAATCTCATATAAAGCTTGTTTATCCCTAATATCCATAGTTATTTGCACGGTAGGTCTTCCTTTTTTACTCACATGAATATAACCATTTCCATCTAGAACACCGGCTAATCATTCAAAAAATATTTTATTATTTAATTCAAAATCAGATTTTAAATTATCATTTGAATCATCAAGCCCACTCTGTGGGCTGGGGGATTTATCCTCACTAAGCATAAGAATACTATCACCGGAAGGCCCCACAGGGGCCAATATTCCTTCGTTACAAGGGTCCCCGCGGCCCATTGGGCCGCGGGGACCTATAACGCTATCACCCCCAAATTTTGTGGGTATATTTTTTATATACTTTCTAACAAAAGAATGAAATATAAATAGATTTAAAATACGTTCACATTTAACAAAAAAAGCAATATTATCCATAAATGAAGTACACACTATGTAATACTGTATAATTGAACACTTTTCATAGCATATGACTAATACCAAACGTATGGCCTCTGAGATTCCTACTAACCAGCTTATAAAAAAAATCTTTCATTTTACTGACATAACTTTATAAGTATTTATAAGAAAGTACTGCCGCTTCGCGGAAAATGAATTAAAAAGATTATTTTTAATATAATTATCTTTTATATAATTATGGGCTTTGGTTATCTGCGAATTACATATATTAAAAAATATTAGTTTTTCGAAAACAGTTCGGTGCCTGAATATAATAAGTTTATTATATTCTCGAGCCAATTGACTCGCAGTGGAATATGCAATAATTTTTTTTATATCATTCTGAAATAACCCCACAGAAGCAGCAAAGAAAGAAGTAACAGCCCCTGTTACCGTAATTATTAACAAACCTAGTGAAGATTGCTCTAATAACGGAGAACATCTTATTAAAAGATAAACACCAGCTGTCACCATCGTTGCCGCGTGGATTAAAGCTGAAACAGGAGTAGGCCCTTCCATCGCCATAGGTAATCAAATATGAAGACCTATTTGTGCTGATTTAGCTGCTGCCCCTAATAGTAATAACATTATTATAAATGTAATAATATCTACATTTATATAAGAAGATAAAGCAAACACTGTTCCATAATCTAAAGTCCCAAAGGCATAAAAAATAGCAAAAAAACCAATGGTTAAAAAAAAATCCCCTACTCGATTTGTAAACATAGCATTCATACTACTTTTTACAGCAGCTACTCTAGTAACTCAAAAATGTACAAGAAGATATGAACATACTCCAACTCCCTCTCAACCTACAAACATAACTAAAAAGTTATCAGCTGTTACTAATATTAGCATTAACCCAGTAAATAGTGATATATAAGAAAAAAACCGTTGTACATGAGGATCTTCTCCCATATACCCTACTGAATATAAATGAACTAATAAAGAGACTATTAAAACAGGTATCAACATACTAACAGTTAATTCATCAAAATAAAATGATCAATTAATTTTAAGTATTTCTGAATTAACTCAAGAAAATAATTCCACGCTAGTAGTTGATTTACATAAAGCTACTTCATAAAACGCTACAAATGCTAATAGAGTAGTAATTAATAAACACATAACATTAATTATAAAAGACCCTTTTACACCTAAAACCCTTCCAAATAACCCACTTAATATAGCTCCTAAAAAAGGTAACAATATTATGGCTAAATACATATTTATTAATTTTAAAAATTTTCCGTTTATTTAACGTCTATCTTATATATATTTAAATTAATTTTATAATTTAAATACTTAGTTTTATTTTAAGGACCATTTTAAGGACCATCTTATATAAAACTTATTAGTTCTATACGAACCTAAGTAATATTTTGTATTCATTTATTTAATACAAAATATTACAATCTTACTCTTTAAACCTATTCCTTTTTTAAATTAAATTTAAAATTATAATAGAACTGGTTCCAGATTATATTAAAAATTAAGAATTTCTTAATTTTTAATTACTATGTATAAATATTTAAAAGAAATATTTTTGTTTCCATTATGGTACAAAATAATACTTCAAAAGGTAATATTTGTGTTATAAATTTATTCTTTTACTCACACATTTTATTCTATCCACCTACTCTAATTTTCCACTTTAAATTTATGCAAAGCATGTCATATTAAATCATTATTATAATACTAATCTTATTATATTATGATTTATCTTATAATGACAATCTTGTTATTTTACGTTTATTTCATATATTACATTTTTAGAAAGATATAAACAACTCAGTATATACTTCTGTTATTCTATTCTTCTTAATTTAAAATAAGCTATAATTATAGCCAAACCTATAGCAGATTCAGCACCAGCAACAGCAATTATATATAAACTATAAACTTCTGCTAAGATATCATTAAATTCTCAAGAAAATAACAATGTTAATAATGACACAGCTAATAAAATAATTTCAATTGAAATTATCATTAATATTAAATTTTTACGATTAAATATAAATCCAAGTACACCTATAACAAATAATATTAAAGCTAAATTCATTTTTATAAATAATATATTACCTCTTGGTCAATGAAAATTTTTGGCTAAAGATAGCTCGAAATTATATTCCCCTTTCTAGATAACCTAGAAATTCATAAGATTCAGCTTAAACCAAAATTAGGATAAAATTCCCATTAAATAAAATTTAAATTATTAAATCTTTTTCAGAAAACGCATGTGACGAGCTTGCTTCTTATTTATAATTGTATTTTTATACATAAAGAGAACCATCATATCCTTAGATGGTTCTCTTTATGTATTTAATATAACAAAACTAATTATTATATAATATTATATATCAAGCTCTTCACAAATTTCCAATTAAAACTAATAAAGTAACTAAAGTTTATAAAATTAGACAGGACTCAAAAAATTATATAGAAAAGTAGTTGAAACCCAATACCGGCCTCCAACCGCCTGCCTTTACACCTAGGGGCTTATACCTCTGTCCCTCCTTTCCTATTCTAACCCTCCCCCATTCTTCCTATTAACCCCCTTTCCTCCTCGTTCATATAATTAACCTACCCCTACCCCTCATATCATCTCTTCCTTCTTTATTCTTATTTAAGCATTAAGAATATTTATTAAAAGCAATCAAATTGAATAGCGAGATAAACTTATTAACCCTAAAGAATTAGAATGAACTCAAAGTTAACATATTCTTATCATTTATTTGACATTTCTTTATTATATCCTTATAAATATACAGAAAAATCATTACCGCCTTCTTTTAAACTCATCTATTTTTTCTAGTTTTACACCACTTAATCTTATATTTAGAGCTAATTGTTCTTTTCTTAGAACTAATTCTTCTTTTTCTTTTTCCTTAAATTCTGCTTTTTTTTCTTTTACATAATCTTTATTTTCTTTTTTTTCTTCTTCTGTTGAAGAATTTGCGACATCTTCTCTACCCGTTTCAATGTCATCCTCAATTTCTAGCATATCTCTTCTATGCTCAACCAATTCTAGGTTTTTTTCATCACTAGCTATTTCTGCTGCAGATGCTTCGGTTCGACGAGTATTGGCATCCATTTTATCATATCCTTTCTCTTTACTTACTTCCTCTACATCTTGGACACTAATTTTTCCATCTGTCTTTTCATTTCTTTTATCCAAATACTCTTTTACTACTCGACTAGCATTATTATGATCCGGGTCAGAAGTTACACTTCCTGGTTGATCTCATCAATCAGTCATAGTCTTTCATAGATTTCTGTTTCTTTCAGATTCAGAATCCTGACCCGGATCATAATCATAATTTGGATCTGACTCAGAGTCAGAATGATAATCAGAATCATTATCCTCACTACTATTATCACTATTTTGTTCCCTATCGGAATTATTATTTTGTTCTCCATTATTATTATTGTTTTGTTCTCCATTATTATCATTATAAGATACCATTGAAATAATATTTCTACCACTTTTAAACAAATCATCTTTCTTCCTTTCTACTAAACCATCAAATCCCATTAATATAGGATTATCTCATGATGGAAGTAAACACTGAAATAATAGAAAAATCAACGTAACTATGAAAGTAATAACGTTACGAATATAACCACTGAAATAGTTAATTATCATCTCTTGATGTAATATAATAAAATCTGCAAATAATGAAAACAGAGCTAAAATCGTGAAACTTAAAATCAGAAATCAATTTATCTTATTATTGTTGACTCTATAAATAATTAAATTGGTTATAAATAAAGAAAATAGTATAACCAATTTAATTATTTTGATTTTATTATTTTCTATGTGATTAGCAACATCCTTTAATAAGAAATAATTGTCAAATAGAAAATAATAAAAAATAAGAATAAAAATTAAAAATATTAACCACTTTTGTATTTTATCCCCCATTGATGCTTTAAATTTAAAATTATCATTCTCATATAGGGTATAAACATTCTTACCTAAATAGTAAATATTTTTCACTAACAGAAATACTGGAATATAATATGATATATTAACTAACAAATGAAAAATTGTTAACATTAATAATAATTTATTTATTCCTATCCCTGTTTATAACATCTAAATACGAAGTCTTTATTTAATATACTCCCTTTTTATTAAATAATCTATTTAATAATTAGAGAATAGATATCAACTTCTTTTTTTTTTAATAAAGGATCCTTTTACCTCTATTCTTCTTAGATATTATTCAAATATCTAAGAAAATATTTATTAAGATTTAATTCTAGATTAAATTTATTATCTTTACTATCTAGATTAATTCTTAATATAATTATTATAAATCTCTTACCATCTCTTAAATAAGTTAGGCTTAAAATCACATAAATCTTAATAAATATTAATATATCCTATATAATTATAAGTCAATACTTATAATTATATTTAAACTTTAAATTATTATGTATAAATATATAAAATAATATACATTACCCGGACGATTATCGTCCGGGTAATGTATAATTATAAATGATAAGGGTAATATTAATTAAAAATTGACTAAACAAATTTTTAATTATATCCCTAATCCCTGTTTCTATCCACTCTTTGTCTTTAATTCATGCAAAGCATGCCTTATTTTTTTTTACTTTAAAATACAAGTAATATTCATCCAATTTACCCAGACGAAGTTTTACTCTATTTTATATAAATCTTTTTTATATAACATAAACTATTATAATTGCTATAGCTGATTTTCTTCCAGTCTTAGCAATTATATACGAGTTATATATTAGTTTTTAATAATATATTATCTTTTGGTAAATAGGAATTTTAGGCCCAACACTAGGTAAAATTAACCCTTTATCCTTATCACACAATAAACAAAGGAAGAGTATTATAATTTACACCTAAACCATTACAAATATAAGGATAAAATTCTTATTAAATAAATCTTAAATTATTAAACATCTTATCAGAAGTGTGGGACATATTATATAAAAATATTGACCCTTCTCCTTTATAAAGACTTAATAATTTTATTCTTGTTATAGCTTTATTCTGTAGTTAAAAACCAATAACTACAACCTAAATTACTTTCTTTTAAAATAAAATTAAAAGGAAATAAATAACATCTTCAACCAACCACCTATTCATTATATTTAGATATTCCATTAAAATAATAATATAATTTAAGATTTAAAGACAAAACATGCAAAATATAATCAAGCAAAAATCTTAAACTTTATAACCCTAAAAATATATTATATATTTTTCCCATTTCAATAAAAAGGAAGGAAAAAGGGAATGGGTGGTTAGATATTATATATAGTTATATATATCACACAATATATTATATAAATCTGTTTATTAATCCACATTCTGATTATATTAAGGACAGAATCACAGTTAAATATTAGAATAAAGATATTCATTTATGAGTTTCGTCATCTTTCTTTACAATAATATATTGAGGCTAAAGAAATATACAATTTTTCCTCTATTAAGTATTTTATATATTAAGATCAATAGAATTATATAATATAATTAATTCAAGTATAACACTAAAATATATAATTATAAAAAGAATAAAATTATAATTTTATTATTTTATTAGATATAAAGTTAAACCGGCATCATAAATATAATAAATATAACAGATAAATAACAGAATAGCTAAAAAACAGCATACGAGCAATAAAGTAAATCAAAACATAAGGTTTTTTAAATAAATATTTAGAATTCTCTTAAAATTAAATAAAAGATAATAATAATTATTATCAATTTAGCATTTTTTAGTCAAAGTAAGTAACACACGATTAACTAAAAAAAGGCTTTTATCCCCCAGCCCGCCCTTTCCTAACTTCTCTTTTTCAATTTTATAAAAATCTCAAAAGAGGTAAAGATAGAATATTAGATACAAAAATTATTTATATCATCCTACTTGTAAATAATATTAATATATTAAATTTAAAAGAAGATAAAAGATAATTCTTTTAGATTTTCCTTTATTCATTAAAGAAATCAAACTTAAAAATATTGGATCAATTAATCAGCCAGTAAACAATATTAGCAAAGCTATGTCTACATAACTAGTAAACAGATAAATGTATTCATTACTAGTTATTAATACCTTCTTATACTCATATATAAATTTTAAAATCAGGTATTTTTCTAGTAGACATAAAAGTTGTTTAGACGACAAAAATAATAGGACTCTTTAAATTTAGCATCTAATGAATCTTATATTAAATACCGTGGTTTATTTACAAGTTTTAAAGGGGTACTCTAATTAATATCATAAATTATATTATTAATAATATAATTTATGAATATAATAAAAGAAAGGCCATCATTAAACAGAATAAACCAGTAGCTTCTGCTAATGCGAACCCTAAAATAGCATATCCAAATAATTGAGGTCGTAATGAAGGATTTCGAGCTGTTGCTTCGATTAAACTTCCAAATACTAATCCAATTCCTGTTCCTGCTCCTGCTAATCCGATTGTTGCCAATCCTGATCCTATAATTTTTGCTGCTTGTACTAACATTATATTTTTTTAATATTTATTTTAATTTATACTCTTTTAACCTTATCCTATTTTAATAACTTCTTTTATGAGACATATTCCTTTTCTTTTATAACTATCTCTATTTACTCCAAATACTCAAATGATAAATCTAAAGTATTTACTATCACTTTATTTATCTTTCATATAAATATTAACACTAATTAAATTCAAATAATTTACTCTTATCTATCTAGTAAAAGTTAAGGGGTAAAGAAAAGGAGAACGGATACAAATTTTAAAGAAGTCATATTAATAACACCCAAATATTAAAATACTTTAATACTAAAAAGGGGCTAAGTTTCTCCTACATTTAATATCATAGATGTAAGTTTAAGTTTTATCCTTCCTTCCAAATAATACTCTCTACGTATTTTTTAGTAAAAGAAAAATTCATACCTTTCTAATTAATATTTTACACCTAACCAAAAATAAAGATAATTATAAATATAGAGAAATCTTAGGAATATTCATTAATTTAGTTAAGTTTACCTAATTTTAATCTTAAATCTAAATAACTTTATTTCACTCATGGGTAAGTTGAAAAATAAATTAACTTCCCCATTTAATGGAAGATGTGTTAACAAATACTAATTACATTCATAAAAAAAAATTATGAATATATAAGATATGATTAATACAAATTATTTTAAAGGGAAACTTTTGATATATTTAATAGATTCATCTAAAAAGATTAATAATACCCTAAGATTTATTTAATCTAATTTATTAATAAATCAACAATAATAATTTATTAATTTATAAGTAGCTAAGATTAACTAATCAACATTAAATCATTCTACCACTATTTTGCTATAATAATAGCTCCTTATCTAAAAACAAATAAATACTATTCTTATAATATAAATATTCTATTTTTAAATTAATAATAATAAAAAAAAAATACTTTATATTTATTTTCTCTTTCTTATTTAATATAGTTATAAATTTTGTATAATATTAATAATAACAGATCTAGCAATTTTAGCCGATATAACTATGCTTATTATTTTTAGAAAAAAGACGACTTAATTTTAATTTGTTAAATAAACCTTTACATGAATAAATATTGTGTTATTTCTTAATAAGTGAAATATAATATACATATAATAATACAGATTATATTCTTATAGTTCTTAAAAATTTACCACAACGAATTTTATTAATGAAATTTTGCTATCAATTCCTAGAGGTTATCGATTAGTCTTTCTTATTATAAAAAAAAAGAACAACTTATCTAAGCTTTCTTTTCTATTAAGAGGGAAGGAAAATAATTCGAACAAGAAGATTGAAATAATAACTTAGGTGCAATGATTTAAAAATGTGGCCACTGCACCCACTTTAGTACATAAAGTGCATAAGCATAAAATCCATAAAGTGTATAAAATGCATAAAGTGCATAAAGTGCATAAAGCAAGAGGAAGGGTAAAAAGTCTTAGACAAACCTTTGTTTATTGTTTAAGAAAAAAGTAGGTTGAAAGTCTGGAATCGAACCAGAATCTATTATGCCACAAACAATTGTTTTACCTTTAAACTACACTCAACTATTAAGAAGAGTATAATGTTTTATCTTTAAAATATACTGAATATTAAGGAGAGTATAAATAAATGATAAAATAGAAAATAAAAATATAAATTAATCACAATTTAGCAAAATTGTAATATTACAAATATAAATTATTGATATTTCACATATAGAATAATTTAACAGATATAAATTATAGAGATTAGATCTTTTTCTTATAGCTATTTAGAAAAGAATTAAATCTATAAATTTAAATTATTCTCCTTTTCCTTGACCTCCTCAGAAATATACAGCACCAAATAGTATTAATCACACTACATCAACAAAATGTCAGTATAGAATTCCCCCTTCTACCCCTACATGGTGTGTGTTTGTTACTTGATATGAATATATTCTAATAGCCCCTACAAGTAAGAACAATGTTCCTATTATCACATGTAATCCATGAAAACCAGTAGCCATGAAGAAAGTGGATCCAAATACACTATCTGTAATAGTATAAGATACTCCTAAATATTCTAATACTTGTAAACCTGTGAATAATATAGCTAAAATTATAGTAGCTACAGAACCATAATTAGCTCAATCAATTAATTGATTAACTAATGAGTGATGTGATACAGTTACTGCTGATCCTGAAGATAATAAAATAGTAGTATTTGCTGTTGGTACTTCTGAAGCATCAACAGGTTCTATACCTTTAGGTGGTCATTCTCCTCCTAATTCTATAGCAGGAGCTAATGATGAATGGAAATATGCTCAAAATATACTTAAGAAAAAAAACACTTCACTTACGATGAATAAAACTATACCAAGAGAAATTCCTTTTTGTACTTTGTCGGTATGTGCACCTAAATAGCTTGCTTCTGATATAATATCTTTGAATCATAATGACATACCTCATACTAACAGAACAAAAGAACATGTTAATAAGAAATCACCCATTACATAACCATGAAATGATAATACTGCACTTATTGTAAGTGATAATAATACACCAGATAAGGCTAAAGGTCAAGGTGATTGATCTACTAAATGGTAAGGGTGTAAAGGTAATGGTACTCCAGTATTTGAATTACACAATCCCTTTTTATTAATTCTACTTGTTTTTCAATTTAATATTAAATTTAAATTTAAACTTATATTATTAGATACTAAATTATCAATATTATTTTTATATCATAATATACTTACGTTAAATAATTTTGAAAAATTATTTAATGCTACATTTAATCTTTTGTTATTTAAAAACATTTTTTTACTATTAATTTATTAATACTTCAAAAATTAATATTATATTATATCTCTATTTATAATAAATTATTATATTTATATATTACAGTTAATCATATTACTAATATTAATAAGAATTTTGTTAATCAAATTACTAATATTAATAATAATTTTTATGATATCTTATTAAGTTATATTAAAAACTAATCTATTTAAGCATATAATCAACTTACACTTTAATTTTATATTATTGAATAGAATACTTATTATTATAATACTCGACAAATAAAATTCTATCAAAATATAGAAATCCTATTTATTTGAAAAATTAAAATGACTGCTATTATCTTATAAAACCTATATTATATAATAAGAATAAAACCCTTTTATTATATTTATTATGTTATATAATTAATAAGAACAAAAATACTGTAATAAAAATTAATTTTATTAAATTTATTATTGACATAATAAAATCAATATTATAATTTATTTGAATATTTTAAATATTATACTAATTTTGTACGTGGCTTAAAAAAAAAGATTCGGATAGATTGGATTCGAACCAACAACCTCCTACTCCCAAAGCAGACGCACTACCATTTGTGCTGCTATCCGCCTTATCTCTTTTTTTTAATAAATTACCAAGAAGACTCCTTAAACCTTAAAAAATCTTTCGACAATAAAAATTAATACAATTAAAATAAAATTTTTTCATTACATATCTTTACAAAATAAAAATAATTAGCCTCTCCCTTTAGGAAAAAAAGGGTTAAATTATGTTATACTCAAATTAAATGAACCTCCGATGTTTTATGTTTTTATTACTTAAAATAATACTTACTTCATGCAAAATTAACATAATATATAATTACTTCATTTAATTATACTATATAATGGGAAAAGGTAAGAGAAAAAGGAAATAATAATCCATCTTCTATTAGATACAGTAATCATTAAATAATATTATACCCACGATAGGATTCGAACCTACAAGCATTACACAAAGGAATTTAAGACCTTCCCGTTTACCAATTCCGGCACGTAGGTAAATAAAAAAAAAAAGCAAGAATTTAAATAGAAATACTAATATAATTACAAATTTCACTGTTTTTACTATTTTTACTGTTTTTACTCTAAACAAACTTAGATAATTATTTTATGAATTTTATAATTACTATTCCCTCCTTTTTACATTTAATAAAAAAAAACAAAATATATCAAATTAATTAAGGCTAAGAGGAATCGAACCTCTATAATGCCATTATGAGTGGCAGGCTTTAACCGTTAAGCTATAGCCCTTATTCTTTGCACTATAACAAGTATAGTAATAAATGAGAGTAAGAAAAACATTTTAGAGTAGAATAAAAGAAAGGTTTAAGTATATCAAATATAAAACTAATAATTATACGTTTCTAGAAACGTATAATATGTTTACCCACAGAGGGAATCGAACCCCCATTTCCTGGTTACAAAACAGGCACTTTACCATTAAGTAATATGGATTAAATAAATATTCTTATTTTCTTTTTTAGCCCCACCGGGGCTCGAACCCGGATAACAGCAGTGAAGGCGCTGTGTCTTATCCATTAGACGATAGGGCCAGCTAGTATATATTATATTTTAAACATCTAATATTTTTTTTTTATTCTAAAATCTTTTTAATAATAAATCAAATTTAATGAAATAGAAAGATCATAAATTATTCATATCAATTACCGATAAAAGGAATCGAACCTTTAGCAATTGTTTATGAGACAATTATTTTAACCACTTAAACTATATCGGTAGAGGAGAAGTAATAAATTATAAAGTAAATAATCAACTTCTTTTATAAGCTTAACTAGTTTTACTCATCTCTAGTTTAAATTTTATTAAAATATATAAAGAAAATATGATTTAGTTAAATAAAATTTAAACCATAAGATTAAGAATTTAATTTTTTGAATTATTAATTTAATAATTAATATTATATACCAATAATATTAAAACTTATTCTATTCCAGCCCTTCTTTTTATCCAATTATAGAGATATATATTAATCCTTCTTTAAATCCTACCAGGCGCTGAAAACTGTGAGATGAAAATCATCTCACAGTTTGAAAGGAATATTAAAAGCCATAATAAATTAATGAGTAAAAATTGCTCATTAATTTTATTAGTATACATTACTTATATTAATGAACCTCCTACTATTGAAGGAGTAATAACTATATTTTTACTAACTAAATCTGTTTTAGCTCTTTTTAATAATTCTTTCTGGGCTTCACTCATGTTGGCTGGATTAACTTCTGATAATATTCGTCACTCTTCTCTTAAATTTCTTTTAGGTAGATCTGTTCAATTTGAACCTATTAAACTTAATACATTATCTATTAATCCTATTAAAGGAGTTATTCCAATAAAATGTATAAAATAATAAGCAGTAGCTATTTGACCAGCTATAATATAAGGACGAACTTTTATTATATAATAGATGCTTATTTATTATTTTTATTTCATTCCCGAACCGTACGTGCAACTTTCACTGCATACGGCTCTTCACAATAATAAAATTATTCTTCCCCTCCTTCCTAAATTCAATATTTACATTCTTCTATTCATTTATACTAATTTACTTTTTGTTTATATATAACATTATACCGCCTAATAAAAAAATATATATATATTTTTTTTTCTTATGATAGTCTTTACATCTTTCTATTATCTAATCTTAAACAAATTGTCAGTCTAATTAAGTATCTAACAAATTTATATGAAAATTTAAAATTTTTTTGCTACTTCAGATATAACCCTCTTAAATACTCTTTTCATTTTTATTAACATCAAGAATATCATATAAATAAATACTCTTAATTCGTAATGTTATATTTAAAATAGATGAATCAAGTTAGGATAATAGAATTTAAGGTTAATAATTTATAATTAAAAAATTTTTTTAATAGTTATAAAATTATTAAATAATTTTTTGCTATAATTCTTCCATTTATCATATTGCTATATTTCAATAATCAATAGGTATAAAATTAAAATTATTCTAATTTTAATTTTATACAGGTTATATAATTACTCTGTTACCATAAACATTTAAATTATATTTTTTGCTTAATTTATTAAAAATATTTATTAAGCTAATTAAGGTTACATTAATTTAAATATTTTTAGGTAATCCCAAATTCCTTATTTTAGTTCGAAAATTCTCTTCACAGATACTAGACTCTCATTATAAAAAGAGACAAAAAAGTATAAAATACTTTTTTTTTATCAAATTTCAATTATTTAAATTCTTATACTTTAGATACTTCCTATATAAAAACGAGGCACCAAATTTCTATATATCTAATTTTATTTTCCGCCTTAGTTTTAATAATTAGTTAAAACTAAAGGTGTTATAAGTAAATGATTTAGTTCAAGCAGTATAGCTTTTATCTTAAAGAGTATAATTACAGAAAATGCTAATTTTAATAAGATCTTTTCAGATTTATCTAATTTCCAAATTATCATCATAGTTAAGGAAGCGATGATGGATCTTATTTATAGACCACGACTAATAAAGTTAAATGGCGCTATGCCTCTACATGACAACTACCTAATCACATTAGAATTAAGAAATTGAATACAAATAATCAGAAAGTTAAAATATGTAATGGTTTATATGTACTTCCTTTAATTTTACTTGTATCAACAAAAGGTAAAATTAATAGAACAAATATAGCCACAAACATAGATATTACACCTAATAATTTGTTAGGTATCGATCTTAAAATGGCATAAAATGGCAATAAATATCATTCTGGCACAATTGATGCTGGTGTTAACATAGGGTTTGCCTCTATGTAATTATCAGAATGACCTAACTTATCAGGTGCAAAAAAAATCATTAAAGTAAATAATATGAAAAATAAAAATACAGTTACTAAATCTTTAAAGACAAAATAAGGATGAAATGGTGTTCTATCTGTATTAGATGTTGTTCCAATTGGATTTGATGACCCACTTACGTGTAAGTATAATAAATGCCCAGCTACTAATGCAGCTAAAATGAAAGGCAATGTAAAGTGTAATGAAAAGAATCTATTAACTGTAGCTGAATTAACAGAGCATAATGTTGGTAGTTACCATAAATAATATATATATGTATATTAAATACTCTTACTACACTCAATAAATTTATTTATTGATCGGACTATATCATTATCTCATATCTATTTAGTATTTTGATGGTATTTTTATTTTTGTGACATACCTAGGTATTTTTCTTAATTGTTTTATTCATAATATATATTGCAATTTTTTATACCCCATTAATTTTACTGGGGCTTTATTTAAAAATTTAATAATATTTTCTATTGACCTTATACCAGATACTTTTAATTTAGAACAGTTTGTATTGTCTGTACAAACAGTTGTAGTAAATGATAAATATTTACGAATAGCTAGTAGCAGAATTAATCCATCAGTTTGAGCTATATCAAAACTAGCTGTTAAATAATTTTTATCTTTAAATACACTAGGAAGGTAAATACTAAAACAACCCTCAGCCTCAATAAACCCGACTAATCAAGCAGAAAAATATTCTTTATTTAAAATGGACTCTTCCGTATTTATAGGTTTTATTTCTCTTTTATAATCTGGTAAATCTTTAGAATATATAATACCTGATAGTAAAGCATTTTTAAACCTTAAATAATCATATTGTTTATTACTTAACATAGAATATTTATCAAAAATAGGAACTATAAACTTTTTTAGGTGTTCTTTATTCCTAATGCTTAAAGTTACCATATTAATCTCATTTCTTTTTCTGAAAGATACTATACCTATACCTAATATTTTCTTTATTTTATATATTAGTTGTATATCTCTTATTGATAATTCAATACCTAATTCATAAGTTAAGTATTTACCCTTTTTTGTAATAGAAAAATAACCATCGCCTTCATACAAGCCAACTAAATATGCGTATATGAGATCTCCTGCGTGTAGTCTCTGAGAAGCTTCCGAAGTATGAATACTTCTAACCCCTGCTGATCGTCTCCATGTTTTTGCAATTTTCACGTTAATAATTGATATTTTATACAAGAATAATCCGTATGCAAATCCTAAAATGGGAGATGTTCCAGCAATAAGCAAAATTTTTAACATAGTGTCACCACTATGTGATTCATCTGTATATAAACCCCCTCAAACGAATTCAACTAAAGATTGACCTAATCATGGTATAGCTGATAATAAATTAGTAATAACGGTTGCACCTCAAAGACTCATCTGACCAAAAGGCAAGACATATCCCAAGAAACCTGTAGCCATCATTAAAAAAAAGATTATTGTCCCTACCACTCAAACACCTACTCTAGGTGATTTATATGATGCGTAATATAGCCCCCGACCTATATGTGCATAAACACATATAAAAAAAAAAGAAGCCATATTTGCATGTGTATACCTCATTAATCATCCATCATTCACATCTCTCATAATATGTTCCACAGATAAAAATCCTAATTCTGAACTTGGATTATAGTGCATAGCTAATAAAATCCCTGTTACTATTTGAGTAACTAGACAAAGTCCTAATAATGAACCAAAATTTCATAAATATGAAATTGTTGTTGGTTCCGGACTATCAACTAAATAACTATTAACTATAGTTAAAACTGGATTTGACTTAAATATTCTCATTTTATTTTACTTTAATAAATTACCTTAACAGCATGTTAAGAAAAATTAAAGGATAATATACTACTAATAGTTTATATCATCTCTTCTTATAAACAATACATCCTTCTTTAACCCTAAATTTATTCCCCCTTATTTACTATCTACTTTCTTTTTTATAAAAGAGCATCAAGCATTAAGCATCCTTTTTTACAATACAAGGCAAATATATTACGAAAAATATAAGAAAAGATTTAAACCATATATATAACTTAAATATACATGGTTTTAATATACTACTTTCATATAACAATTTCTATTTATTTTTTTTTTATTCCCTTTATATAGGTTGATGATATATCTTATAATCAATTTAGTACCCTTATATATAAATATTGATATTATAGAACAAGTTAACAAAACTATTCATAATATTAACCCACTCATGATTTGAGCTAGTTTTTAACAAAAGATATAATCCCCTCAATTAAGAATAATTAAGAATTAAATCTTTTATTATTAAGTTATCCTTATTTAAAGAATCTGGCAAATAAAATAAAATAACCCGTTAAATATCGGGTTATTTTATTGAGTTCAAGAAATAGTTAACCTGGTTTCCGTATCTTTATTAATTTACCTTTAATTTTCCATAGGGTAGTTCCGCATTCTTAAAGCTTAGTATAAAATACCTATATTATATCTTTAAAAAAGTTATTTTATGCTAATAATACAAATAAATTATACAACCGCATTTTCTTCATATCAACTGAAACATTAGTTCATATAAAACCCAGCAATCCTCGTTAATATTACTCGATTTTCTTAAGATTTTCCCCTAAACATAATATTAATTTTCATGAACAGATCAACTTTTATTTTAAAAATACTTTAACTGTACAAAAATAAAATAAATCACTTTAAACTCAATTTTCTTTTTTTTAATATGGATCATTTCTGACCCATATTATATATATATTAAGAGAATTTTCTTACTTAATAGAGAGATATATAAATAACTTAAAATTTTTATATTCTTACAAGTCTATAAAAATAATAGTCAGTTCTTATACTTATATTATAAATTAGTGTAAACTAATTGAATCTTTAATATAAGATGAAGTTAATATACTATAAACATAACTTTGTATTCCAGCTATTGCTAATTCTAATCCAGATATGGCAGTAATTATACCAATTGCAATTGGACCACCTAATATTAATATTCCTATGCTTCCATTTAAGGCTAAAAAACCAAAACCAGCTAATATTAATAATAAAAGATGTCCAGATATTAAATTAGCCCCTAATCGAATACCTAAACTCAATCCTTTTGCGATATAAGATATTAACTCAATTAATGCTAATAATGGTACAAGTGGTAACGGAGTACCTTCTGGGGCAAATAAAGTAAAGAATTTTATAGCATGTAATACTAACCCCATGATTGTAACTCCAAATCAAATACTTGAACTCATTGATAATGTACTTACTAAATGAGATGTAGTCGCAAAGTTGTATGGTATTAACCCCATTAAATTACTAAATAGAATATAAACAAATAAGACAAAAATGAATATAAAGAAAAATAACCCAACTATTGAACCTATTTGACCTAATACCATATTATATATAGTAAAATATATTGCTTCTGTACTCATTGATCAACCATTCATTTTAATATTTTCTTTAAAATTACCATATATATAGAATAATGATACAAATATTGTAACTAATGAAATATATACAGCAATATTTGTAATAAACCCTAATGGTGTATAATTTAAACCTAATAAATTACCAAAAAACGGTTTTATTTCAAATTGATCCATAGGTGAATATACTGTTAAATTGGCTAAAATATTTTCTTGCCCTATTATTAGTCAATCTGCATTTATTATAATATTATTCATTTTTATTTATTTTTGAATGTCCTTCCATTTATTATAGTTGCTAAAGGTACTTCCTCATTAAATATACTCTTTTAAATATTAAATACTAATTAAAATACTTATATATTTATTCCCTCTATAGAATATTTAATATAAATAAGAGATTTACTCTCTTTTTATATGGTGTAATTTAGTTTATTAATTAATCAACATATTTTTCTAAATCCCTCAATGTTAAAGCCTGGGAAAAAATACCCAGGCTAGTTTCCTTAATATGCTTAATATTATTAAAACTTAATTTAATATTTCGAAATAAATTATTTAATTAATTAGAATATAAAATCCACAAATGATATAATAATTAATTTTATTCATCTTAGAAAAGCAAGAATCCTATAAATTTATATATTTTTTAATTTTTAGTTTACTTTATTATTTTTAGTATGAATAAATAATATTAGAGCCACCACCATCCTGATAACAGGTTGACAATAACCTAGTAAATAAATAAGTAAGATTTACTTATTTATTTTTATTTAGTAACTCCTCCAATCCTTATAATATTTTATATATCTTTTTAAATTTACTATAAGAATATATAAAAAAATTATAAACAGTAAATTTAAAACATGTGATCACATGTTTTTAGAATTTAAAAAGTTAAAATGCCTGATCTCTATATTCCAGCATAGAACTGAAGTGGTTTAATAAAAAAAAATAATCTTCAATTAATAAAGTTTTTTAATAATTAAAACCCTGTACCATTTGGAATCATATCAAATGTTGAAAATATTGAAATACTGAATATAATATAACCGAAGACAAGAGGTAATAATTCCTTTCAACAAAGTGACATTAGTTGATCATATCTTAATCTAGGAAATGATGCTCTTACTCAGATAAAAAAGAATACAACAGTTACAATTTTAATACCAAATATATAAGAACCATATATTCTATCAATTAAAATACTTATAGATTGGTAAACCCTAGTATTAACTGAAAGATAATCCATATTTGAATTTATTTCAATATTATTTAGATTATATGAATCAGCCATTAAACTTGCATTATAATATACGTCATCCTTTAAGAAAGATGACATAATATCATTATTAATAGTATTATATTTTACATTATTAATTAAATTTTCAGAATTATTGTCCCCTTCGTGAAAATTATTAAAAAAGCAATAAATATCTTCTATTGGATTTAATAATAAATTATGTAAATTAGGACAATGATATCCCCCTAAAAAAAATATAGTCATAAATGCAGACATTATAATTAGAGATGAATATTCCCCCAAAAAAAAGAAAACAAATATACTAGCACTATGTTCAGTCATGATTAATGTAAACTATTATTCCTGATAAATTATTTTTACTACAAATAATAGTTCCACACAGAACCGTGCATGATAATTACTTATCACACGGCTCAATACAAAAATGTTTTTTTAATATTCTTTAATATATGTTAAATAATTCTAAATACTTAGCTTCTTCTATAATTTACATGTAATAAGAAAATAATTAATTTATACGTAAGAAGACGTAAGAAGAAAATAATTAATTTACACGTAACAAGAAAATAATCCTAGCTTATATATTTATATTTATCAAGATAAAAAAGACATACCATATTTCATTAATATCAACTTGAAGAAAATATACAATGTTTTTAATTCAGGATATTTAAATTTTTTGAACCAATATTAATAAATATAAGAATTTATTTCAATTAATTACAAGTAATAACATTTCAATATTTATTGAAATGTTATTACTTAAGAAAGAAAATTTAAAAACTAATATCTTTTGATATTAAAAAATCAAAATTAACATTACCTTCTCAATTAAAATTATTAACTTTATATAAATAATTCTTATTTAAATATTTCCTTTTTAAATGCTTTTTATTATTAACTTTAAAATTATACAATTTTTTAAATGTTTTAGCTGTTATTAATCCTAATCTAAAAAGTTGTATACTAGGAATTATTATTATTATTTTTCTTTTATCTTTAGTTAACTTAGCCTGGATAGTAAGTTTAAGAGAACAATTAATATAGTAAGATAAAAATCTATTCAATTTAAAATAATCATGACAATTAGAAAATGAGCTAAGGATAAAATTATTAATATCAATAAATGTATTTATAATAATATTAAGATCATACTTTAATAAATTTTTCTTGCAGATAGGTATTTTTTTACTGTTTAAAATACCAGTTTTAATCAATGCTTTAATTATTAATTGTTTAGGAAATAAAAACAAAATTTTATATTTATGATTATAACATAATCCACTAGAAATAGTTACATTTATAAAATTTAAGTTGTTATTATGAATATCTGTTATGAAACTAGAAATATTTTTTAATTTTAATTCAAATTTAAGAAAATATTCAAGATATTCTTTTATTTCATTAACATCTGATATACTGCCATTTATTCCTATTATAAAGGTATCAAAGTATCTAATAAATTTTAAATTGAATTTATCTTTATTACTTAAATCAGGAGTTAGATAACCATTATTATTTTGATTATTTAAATTTAAAATGCTTAATCCTAATAAATTACAATATTTACCAAAAAAGTTATATTTTAATTCATTAACTTTTTTATCTAATTTACAAAAAAACATATTTATTAAAAACTCAGATAATTTATCATTTTCACATATATTAAATCTAGACATAGATTCTAAATTAATTTTCCATGGACCTTCCACACTAAAAAGGATTTCCATTAATAGATTAAAATATTTATAATCAAGCTTTTCTTTTAAAATATTAATTAAAATATCTTTGTGTTCATTTAAAAATACAGTATCAAACTTAAAAGATATAAATCATTTAATATCATTTCATTCATTTTCTAATACTTTGAAAATACCTTGATTTGTTATATAATTTATCTTATCTTTATAAAATAACAGTAATTTAGGTTTAATTATTTCATTTTTAGTGAAATTAAAATCCTTCTTAATTAGTTTTTTCAAATTATTTAATATATAAGAATATAAATCATTATTAATTATATATAAATTTAAAATATATCATAATTCTCCTTCTCTAATATTTTTATATACTATAAATTTATTAAGTAATTCTACTTTTTTATCCCCTTTTGAGAGCAAACTGAAAAGTCATTTAATATTAAGTAATCGTATAAATTTAGCATTCTCTAACTTTAATACTTGATATATTCTACTTTTATTATTAAAATCCTGTTCTTTAGAAATACCATAAACACAATTTTCTTTGCTTTTAATATCAATATCTACCTCGTTTTTAGATTTTAGTGTTATTATATTATTTTTATTATAAATAGAGTTTATTATTATTTCAGTTTGATATCTATAACTCGAAGAACTACAATATAAAAAAGAAAAATTAACTACACTCTTTCCCCTCCTAACTTTTTGATATAATTCTTTATAGTTATCATAGTTCTCCCTCTCATTTTTAATAAGGAATCAAAATGCTTTGGACTTTATAAATGACTTGAAAAAAAATAAAGACAATAAATTATTAGGTAACTTTTTCACCAGATAAATATTTTTATACTTAGATTTATTGTAATTACTTTTTAATAATTTAATTATATAACATACACTATACTCATTTATACAAGTTATGTAGGATTCTGTCAAATCTTCAGGTATTAGATTATCCTTTATTCTATTTATATATATATGTTTTCTAGATAAACTAGAATTTAAATCTTTTACATTATCTTTTGTATTTAAAACAGCATCAAAATTAATTTTTGAATTTATAGATTCCTTTTGATTTCTTCTATTAACTACAATTTCTTGATACTCATTATCTAGACTGGTTAATTTAGATACTTTAATAATATTATCGATATATTTTTTATTTTTTAAATTATCTATATTTTGGCAATACTTTGACAAATTCTTTTCTTATAATTTCTGTAGTTTTCGTTATTGATTCTTTTAAAGCTCAAGGTAATTTATTTCTTTTTTTTATATTATTAAAATACATATGAAACAAAGGATCACCTATATTTATTTTTTTTATTGAAATTCTTTCATAATTAAATTTGTTTTGATATTTTTTAGGTATCTTAGGTTCAAGTAAATTTAAATCATTGCTCATGATTAATTTTGATAAAGGTTTCCCTTTTATGTTTATATCCACTTTATCCATACTATAAAGACTAGGTATACAATTATCAAACATTCTAGTTCCATCTTTAATATGACTATTAAATATATTACTCATTGTAATATCACTAGGAATATTAGTATTATTCATTTTTGTATTAGAGTTACATTTCAAATTATTATTAGGTACAACAACCCAACATTTTAACATATTTATTCATTCTTTATGATACCTTTTAATTAAATTATTATAGTATGTAGGCTGAGATGAATAATTCTTAATTCTAATTATACTTACTCAGCCTACATATACATTTTTATTATTACAAAAAGAGTAATATTGTCCAATATTACTTTCTAAGTATTTAAATTCATTATCATAAAAATGAGGTAATTTAAAAGGTTTAAATTCTTTTTTTTCCACTTGTAATTTATTATTATAGTACTGATTTAATTCTGTACAATTATCTATCATAATATCATTAATTATACCTATACTTCTCTCTAAATTATATTCTCTAAATTTTTTTGTATAATTTAGAAATTTATTTATTTTAGCGGGAAACTCCTCATAGGGTGGTACAAACGGAGAATGCAAACCTTCTTTATCCTTTTTAATAAGACTATGATATTCATACAATATTTCACCTGAATTACATTTCCTTATTATATAATAATACCATCATCCGTTAAAAAAATTATTAATTTTATCTAAATATGTTTCACCATCACTACCTAATATAATATGTTTTCTACTCTTCTCTGAAATAATATATTTTCATTTATTACTTCTTGACTTGGTTTTATTTTTCTCTGTTATATTTTCTTTTATTTTATTATCTTTATTTTTTTTTTCAATAGGACAAAACATATGAAATATATCATCTGAAGAATTTATATTACTTACTATTCTTTTAATTTTCGGGGTTATATAATATAAAGATCCGCAGTTTTTATTTATATATATATTTAGTTCTTTATTTATATCTTTTATTTTCCCTTTTGAATAGAATAATCTTTTCCATTCATAATTACAAGATAAATAATTAAACTTAGATTTTATTGCAATATTAGAACAATTTCTAACAAAATCTTTAATACTTTTATCAATAATCTTAATTTCATTATCTTCCCTATTTTCATAATTCTTATTTAAAAAAAAGATCTCATCTTTGATAATTCTATCTTCCTTATGATTAATTTGTATATTTAAAGAAAGATTATTAAATATGGAATTCCCTGGTTTAAATTTATATAATAATATACTTTTATTAATATTATAAGCTAAGAAATTATAAATCTTTTTATTTTCAATATAACTTAACAATGGTACTATTTCTATACAAGGGGTATATCTTTCAGACGGATCCATAATCTTACTTGTTCAAGTATGAAATTTACCATCTATTATTTTTATTATAATATAATATCATTTTTTGTAGCTAAAATTATCTTTTAAGGGATTTATTATCTTATTCACATATTTAAATAACATGCATAATAGATCGCTTAGAATACCAATTAAATTATTTAAATTGTTATTTTTATTATGCATTAATCCTAATACCCAGGATAAAGTATTTCAGCCTCTATTAAACGGGCCTAATATATAATACAGAATTTTAATTATTTTAATTTTCTGGGTTATATAGATACATATAAGAGAAAAATAAAGTCACATTTCACACAATCCAGCTACTAATTCTGATTCAGCCTCTGCTAGATCAAAAGGAGGTCTATTTGTTTCTGCTAATATAGCTATAAAGAAAGCAAGAGCTATTGGCATTAATGGGAAAATATTTCATACAGCTTGTTGACATTCAACAATATATGTCAAGCTAAATGAGCCAGAAAATAAGATCAATATTAGTACTATTGAAGAAAAAACTAATTCATATGAAAGCAATTGAGCGGTAGCTCTAATAGCCCCTAAAAAAGCATATTTCGAATTTGCTGCTCATCCACTAATCAAAATACCATACCCCCCTAATGAGGAAACAGCTAAAGCAAAAAAGACACCTAATTCAAAGTCAAATATTGCTAAACCTTCTCCAAAGGGTATTATAGCTCATCCTAATAATGCAAATGTTAAAGTAATACAAGGACCTAAAACAAATAACATACTATTAGAATGTCTAGGTCTAATTATTTCTTTTACTAATAATTTTAAAGCATCGGCGACTTGTTTATATTTAAAAACACTTATTTACTTATTTATATATAAGAACAACGTTTATTTTTAAATATAATAAGACCATTTCATCAAAAAAAAAAAATAAAAATATTTTTTTTTATCTAAGACGTATGGTCGTTGGGAAAGAAAAAATATTTTTTTATTCTTTCATTCTACTAATTAATTATATTATAGATAAATATTTAATATTTTAGTATATAGTCTTATTTTTTATATAACTAATAAAATAAATTTATTGTTTATACACCACTCGCTAGATTATAAATGGTTGTAATACACCTCATACACCTACTGCATTAGGTCCACATCTTCGTTGCATAGCAGCCATAACCTTACGTTCCGCAATTGTCACAAAAGCTATAGTCATTAATACAGGCACAAGAACAATTAAAACTTCAGATAAAAAAAAAATTGATATCATTAAAATTATTAATTTTATTATTTATATGTTTATATTACACCTCTATCTTTCAACATTAATTACTTTGATTAAAATTAAAATCCTTACTCTTCCCACTACTTCCCAGTAAAAGAGAAGACTTCTTTTCTTTCTATTCTATATAAGGATAAAAATAAAAAATAAAAATTAAATTATTCAGTTTATATATTAAGGCAACTAAGGTAACATATTTAATTTTTATTTTAATCTAAAATCTATAATAATTTAAATAAAATTAAATTATTATACATTAATTCTAAAATTATTATAAATTACTTTACCAAATAAATATTTATTATTCCTTACAGAAACGCAATAAATTTATATTTTTAAAATCTCTATAACCTAATTGTCCTATAAAGATCTTAGGTAATAAATTATTTAATTTTTAGTTGCAAAGGGTGTAATTAATTAAATAAAGATATTATGTCTGAATGTAATAGATTCAGAGATAATTAACTTTATCTTTATTTTTTAATGAAATTTCTCTATCTAATGAATTCCAAGCACAATATGCTTGGAATTCATTATAGATTGATCTGTTCTACTACTTAATTCTGTATTAAGATAGACAGATACTCAAATTAAAGAAAACAAAAAATGAGAATTATATATTTCTTTAATTAAGTAGAAAACTAAAAGTGGAATAAAAAGGCAAAATTAGAGCAAGCACCATATGTTTGGTAATCATAAGTCTAAAAATTAAATAGAATTATTTTAATAATAATCGAGTACTTAATATTTTACACTACATGAGTTACCTAGTTTAATTATATTATACATTTATCAATTAATTTATTATTCATTTTTTGTTTCTCTTAAAGGATATATATCTGTCGGAGTTATACCTGCTTTTCTAAAATTTAAAGCTAATTGTTCAGCTCTTAAACTTAACTCTGTATTTTTTAGTCTTTTAATTTCATCTTTATATTTTTTTAATTCTGTTTCTAGTTCTTCTTTTTCTTCTAAATTACTTGTTTGATTACGTTCTATTATAAGTTCAAGTAGATCATCCTTTGTTCATTTTATATTTTTTCTATTCTCACATAATTCAAAATCTATATCATCACTAAGTTTATGTAATTTATCAAATGGGAAGGCATTCCACCCTTTACTATTAATTAAATCATTTACTTCTCTTATTGTAATTTTACCATCTAATTTTTTATTTCTATAATCTATATATTTCATCATTATATCACCTGAACTTTCATAATATTCATCTGTAGGGAAATTAGGATTATAGGAAATATGATTATCATACATATTGTGTAATCTCCTTCAAGCTTCTCTATTTCTCTGTCGCAGACGAGATGTTGCAGCATTACGCTCAGAATCCGTATCAGAATCATATTCCACACCAATTAAAGTAGGTCTTTTAAATATGGACTTTCCACGAGATTCACCCTTCTCTTCTTTTTCCCCATCTGGTGTATCAGACCCTGATCCTACTTGTTGACCAGTACCTATATCACTACTAATCTTGTTACTACTACCAACATTATCAACTGCATTTACTTGTCACTTAAATTTATTAATATTTCCAATCATAGGAAAATTATCTTTATATCCCAGGATTAAGCTATTTAAACTTCAGAAATTAGATTGATATAATGTCGGAACTAAAACAAAAAATAAGGATAAAAAAGCAAAAAATTGTACACAATTTAAAATTATTGGTCTTAAGATAGAATGTAAATCTATATTCAAATGCATAATATATTCAATAAAAATAGGCAAGAATAAAGGACACAGTATAAAAAATAAAAATTTAAATAATGAGATTAATTCAATCTCATTATTTTTAATTTTATTTATAATTAACTTTAAACACAATAAAATTAAACCTAAACTTATTTTAATAAATTTATTATAAGGATTATGAATATATTCATTGTAATTAAAATATCAAATAGAAGTATCGTATAAAAAATAACAAATAAATATAAAAAAGATAAAACTAAACGTTAATCGAATTACTTTCAAATTAAAAAACTTATATTTAGAATCAAAAATATATACAAAATCTGTAGATTTTGTATAAACATTATATAACAATAAAAGTATTGTTATATAATATATGAAATTACCATAAAAACTAACATTATTTAACATTAATATATTCTTATTGATTTATTTCGCAAATTCATTATTATTTAGGCAAAGGCATACTCATAAGTCAACACTCAAACTTATGTTTTTATTCTATATTTTTGATACATTAATTTTGTTTAAATTTAAAAATTGGTTACCAATCAACATTTAAATCCTGAGTTGTATAATGTATATCGTATAATAATTATCTCTAATTTCAAATTCGATTCTTTAAATTATTTATTAAAATAAAAAGAGAATTCCATTACGATTATAGAATATCAGTCTATATACACAAAAGACCCCGCATAATTATACAAGCATAGTTAAACTTCATTTTCCATTTACTTCAACTTTTTTTTTGGAAGATATCTAGAAAAAAGGAATACCCTCCCATAATTGACAAATGGATAATTGAGAATCTAATTTAGTTCTACACATATAAATTATTTCTTCAAGTATTCAATCCCTTAGAACTAATGAATATTCAAAGGAATTCCAAATCAGGTTATCCCAGATGATATGATCATTATCTTTTATCATGTGAAATTAATTCTTTACTTAAGCTAGAAAAAATTTTAAAGGATTAAGCCAAAATTATTTGATTTTACTTCATTAGAAGCGAATAACTTTTACCCCCACTTTATCTTAATATAAAAAAGGCAGGGAAAATATTATCCCTTTTTCTCTAAAATTAAGTTATAGATTAAAGGAATAACGAGAATCTAAAAAGAAAAACTCAGAATCTGAAATTAGTTTTTCTTTTTTATTATTTTAACAATAAGATATTAGCTAAAATAAAAAAAATTTAATTATTAATTCTATTTACACCCCTCATACTCATGACTGTATTTTTGAAATACAAAAATATAAAGAATTTATTGCATATAAGCTTTTATCTTTCTTCATAAATAAAGATATTTTATCTTTCTTCACAAATAAAGATATTTTATCTTTCTTCACAAATAAAGATGAGAATAGAGAATAATAAGGATTAAAATTTAGAATTTAACTGTAGAATAGGGATGTGCTTTCTTAACTATTTCAAGAGCACCTTCTTTAAGTTCAAAAATGAAACCCACAACTAATATATATAAGAAGGCCAATACATTATTTTTACTAATATACTGGTTATTATGATTTATAGCTGTATAGGGGAAAATAAGAATAATTTCTAGGTCAAAGATTAAGAATAATAAGGCTACTCTATAGAAAATAATATTAAATCGTTCTCTAGTTTGAACAAAAGAGGTGAATCCACATTCAAATCCTCCTTCTTTATCAAAATATTTCATATTTAAGGATAGAAGTGTATTAACACCAAATAATAATATATTAATAATTAAAACAACAATAATAAAATAAGACAAACTATCAATTAATCCTTCTGATTCTAACCCTTGTAAACTCCCCACACTATAAAAAGGAGATATTATTGCATTATTTTTTATTTTTTTTATTATAGGTATTCTTCTTATATCTCCCTTTTTTTCAGCTGTTAATAGTATAGCACCTACCATTCCTAATAAAAGTATTACACTTAAAATATAAATATAAGAATGGTAAACTGAATATAATATGTCACCTATAGCAGATATTTGTGTAACACGATTTACAGCATTTTCTCAATCTGGTATAAATAACATATAATACTGACTATTGTAATCAAATAAATCCTTCACTATTGATACAGCATTAAATATTAAAGAATCATTAATTTCTACTTTATTCTCTACAATATCATATATGTTTTCTTGTATTCCTAATTCGTCTTGATATATGTCTTTCATATCAAAAGAGGCATCGCCATCATAAAGTCAGTCTGATTCAAAAAATGTATCACGATCTGGGTATCAAGTATATTCATTATTTATATCTAAATCATAACTATTTTTAATTAAATCAAAATTACCATTATTAATTATCTGAATTTTACCGTTTAAAATATCATCTAAATCTGGTAAATTATCATATAAAGTTTCTTCAAATCATATTATTTTTCCTTCATCATTCATTATGTCTAAAACCTCTCTCATTACTTTAACTCATAACTCCAGATAAACTTTACTAATAAAAGGGAAAATGGGGTCATCTGGACTAAGACTAGGATAAGGTGGATAATTTGCAATATAATTATGAATATCTATATCAATATTGGGTTTTCCATTAATATCATAATAAACATCTAAATTCTCTAAATTATGCAATTCTAAATCTAAATCAAAAATACCTTGAAATAAATCCAAAGATTCATAACCTAAATTATTACCTTTAGTAAAACCATATTTTACAACAAGATTTTTTAATAAAAAAACGGAACCCCCTAATAAAAGACATAATAAAGGTAGGTAATTATTATTTCTTTTTTCTACTATTTCAATATCTATCATCATTAAAATGAATAAAAATAGTATAGCTATCGCTCCTACATAAATAATTACATATGAAAGCCCAATATATGTAATACCTTTAAATATCAAATAAAAAGCAACTAAAATATATAAGACGATTAAATTTAATACCGAATATATTGGATTCTGAGTTGTTATAACAAAAAGAGCTGAAATAACAGCTAATGTTGGTAACATAGTATTTATACTTGTATCTGAAAAAAAAAATTCCATATTATACTCTTATGAAGTATTATAAAATTATATATATATAATAATAATGATATTCAAACCTCATCCACCTAAAATAAAAAGAGAAAAGGGTCGTAATTGTTATATTCTTCCAATAATATAAATAAATAGTAAAATATAACAATTACAGAAATATGATTATTAAATAAAATATATTATTGTAATAATACTTATTATATATTTCTTATTCTTTGATAAGTATGCAAAACAATTAACTAACCTTATTATATCTGCCCTACCCTACTCCCTACCACCTCCCTTACTTAAGACTAATTTTAATATCTTAAGATTTTATATAATTAATTATTAACATAAAGCTACAAATATAATATATTGGTTTATATAATAAAAATATAATTAAATAAGAGGCTTTCCTTATTAATACTATACATATTAAATAAAAATAAACTCTATATATCTATATAATACAAATGGTCATATAAGTTAGAGACTATTTTATCTAATCTACTTATTATGAAAGAAAGAAATATTAGAATCGCGGCTACTAGACAGAGGCCGCGACTTTTTATAAATAGTGCGTAAAGTATACTTTACAAATATAAATACCAAAGAATCTTTATAAAATATTCTAAATTATTAGTAAATATTTAATCTCATAGTTTAAATTTAAATATAATAAAAGATAAATGTTAATTTCCAACTTTACTTTAACTCACAGTCAAATAGGAGAGGGGGGGAGATATTATCTATACTCTCAATCTCATTTCAATTTTTTGTCCTTTATTCATTTCTAAGTATACTTAAACTTAATTTATTAAACAGGCATTTATATTATGCAAGTAATAAAAAGGGTTAAATATATTTTTCAGATATAAAGAGAAAGACAAATAAGTATTAAATTTTTATTTTTTAGAATAGATAGGTAATAATAAGGGGAGAAAAATAAGAAAAAAAAGGGGGGGGGGAATAATTTTCACTAGTAATAACAACTAAAATATGAGAACGGACGGAATTGAACCGCCTATAGTAACTAAACCAGTGGGTTTACAGCCCAACTCTCAAACCAGATGAGAATCATTCTCATAGGGGGATAAATATTATATACGTTACTATTTTTCAGCTGCAGGTTCCCCTACAACTACCTTATTGCGACTTAATAGAAATCAACGTTATACATTAAAACATTTACTATATATAGAAGGTAAAATTTTTATTACCCTATAACTATTAAGTATGTATGAAATTTTTTATTTTACATACAGGGAGAAATAATTGTTATTCAAAAAAAAAGAATAAAATTAAAATAAGCTTTAATAAATCAAAGTAAGATAGAAAGGATTATATCTTTATTGTTATTATTATTACTTAAATATAGTTGGCATTATATATAGAATAAAGCCCTTCATGCATACACGTCTCTCTCCACCTGACGAGTGGTTAGTACACCTCAGAATATAATTTCACCGTAGCGCTACTGATCTACGATTACTAGCAATTCCTTCTTCATGTAACCGAGTTTCAGGCTACAATCCGTAACTAGCTATCTTATTTTGTAGGATTTGCTCCGAATTTCTTCATTGCTTCCCTTTGTTAAGATAAATGCGGCACGTCGGCAGCCCACTCCACTAGGGCCATACTGACTTGTCTTGATCCTCAAATTTAAACTTTATGCAAATTGGATAATACCTTTCTTTACAATTAATAATCATTTCTATTTAATGATTATATCACTTATAATCAATATAAACACTAGCTATTATTATTAAATCATACAATCATATCAAATTAATATATAATTAATAACAATAAAATATATTTTATTATACTTGTTTATACTAAAAACTTATAATATTTTCATAGAATATACTTTAGACTTCAAATTAATATACGGAAAGCTTGCACATACCATTTTTTGGTTGTTCTTCTTATATAACAAATAAATTATTTAATTAATGTTAATAATTTCGTTATCACATTAAGTAAATACATCAATATTTCTTCAATTATGAAAGAAGGAGGTTTGCGCCCGTTTCTTAGGAATTAACCAGACGTCTCACGACACGGACTAAAGACAGCCATGCAACACCTGTACTTATTTTCTTACAATTCATTTGAAATTTATGCACGGAGTGGTAAGGTTTTGCGCGGGTTATCGCATTAAGCAACATGCTTCACTGCTGGTCTCTGTAGGTCGTCTAGTGATTTGAGTTTCCGCCTTGCGGCCTTACTCCTCAGGTGGTATGCTTAATACCTTCGTTTTTACGTGGACTGTTCGGTATCTTCAACCCTTATATTCACATCCTTATTCTTATGTTATAAATATGATTTCTTAACCACTAATAATTTTTCATATTTCATTCTTTAATTAGACTTTAATTCTAACAACCTACTGTTACCAGTTGTACAAATTAGTATAATACAGAATTACTTTTATTAATTAGAGTTATGCATCCAATAATATTTAATCACAAATATCCCATTCTTATTGAATTATAAATGAAATAACTTATTTTCCATATTACCCTAAACGAAAAAATAAACATTCACCACCATTAAATTTACAATTTGTAAACTAACTTAATGGTAGAAACACATCTGCCTAGTCTAATATTACTAGGTTATTAATATAAGAGCCATAAAAATTCTTTATATTAATATTTTTTTTTTTAGAGATAAAAAGGATCTAGACAAACTAAAATAACTTTTAAATAAGGTTGATTTAATTTATTTCTAAAAAAAAAGTATAGATATTAATATTATTTTTCTCTATTGTTGGTAAGGCAATAAATAATATATAATATATCATTATCTATAATATTTATAACACCAATGATCACATATACATGATAGACTAGGAATCTATACCGACGGCCATTACAAAGATTTTATGATCTATTACTTCGTTTTCCTTTATAACTCCTATCTTCTGTATAAAATTCATTTGCAAACATAAGTTACTTAAAAAACTTTAATTTTAAGCTGGCTAGTATGAATTTAAATAATAATTCAGGGACTTAATATTTTTTACTAGGATCAATTGGAAGTAAAAAATATGAAATATGTACAAGAAGTACAAGATAACCTTATGCCCTTACAACAGCATACATCGTTTTCTGCATGGACTACTGGGGTCTCTAATCCCGGTCGATACCCATGCCTTCGTACCTCAGCGTCAGTCATTAATAGTAACATGCCTTCGCCACTTCGCAACCTCTCGAGTATTTAAGTATTGTTACACTCCTCTCGTTGTATTTGTTACTCCTTTCTGACTCTAGTACAAAATTATCAATATTCACTCTCACGTCTACGAATAAGATTTTCTATACCGCCTACGTACCCTTTAGACCCATTAATGACGAATAACGCTCGCCTCTCACGTATTACCGCGGCTGCTGGCACGTGTATTAGCCAAGACTAAGTTTATCATTTTATATCTTCGATAACATTTTTTACGAATACTTTTCCTGTACCCTACTCAAAGTATCTAGATTTTCAATATTCATTATTAAAGAATAATTACATAACCTATAGGTGACTACTTATTATATAATTATATAAAATATTATTGATATATATTATAAAAAACAGGGCTAATCTTATTATAATATATATCAATAAATACTCCAGAGAATTAAGTTATATCTTAAATTACTCCAATTAATGTCTTTACTTAAATTAAAAACTTAAATTCTAAATTTAGAAATTTAAAACGAATATCCTCTCTTCCCCATGTATAAAAATAACACGTAAAAAAAAAAGAGTGATATATAAAAGAAAAAGTTTCAAAATATAATTATTTATATTCCCAGCTTAATCTATTATATAAAGATACCGTCATCATCCTCTCTTTTTTAGGGATTTACCAATATTTAGCACACATTCAGTGTTTTTTTCCTCCCTTCTAGATAGCTGGTTCGGCCTTGCGGCCATTGACCAAGATTCCCTACTGCTGGCAAATTATTGCTTGACTGTTATTTCATCGCCAATGTGGTCGTTCATCCTTCAAAGATCCGACTACGGTTCATAGGCTAGTTGAGCCATTACCTCTCCTACTACCTCCCCGAGACAGGCCAATCCCAAAGCGAAAACTTTTCTTTAGTATTAGTTAATATTTAATAATAATTTCGTTAAATTAACGAAATTATTATTAAATTAATACATTTATAAGGTATTTAACCTTACTCTGAGGTAACGTTCCTGATTTTACTCACCAGTTCACCACTACCCTTTCTTTTTTTTTATAACGTGTAACATTTAACACTTAAGTTAATGATTATATATTGCATTATATAGTATTTTTACTACTATATTGTCCTTATCCTACAACAAATATAAAAAATATTTAATAAGATATTTTTTATAATTAATTCACCTGCTGTAATTTCTATATATTCACCATATTACTAAACCTACGTTACCAATATTTAAATACTAAGGTCGTTCGATTCGCATGTATTAAAGCCTCTAGATAGCGTTCACTCGGAACCATCACCAAATACACAATATATTATAATCATATGTATTTTTTCTAAAAATATTTTTTACATATAATCTTTGCTTAATTAATTAAGCAAACGCCGCTAACAGGAGTCGAACCTATATCAAAGCATTAACAGTGCAAGGCTTTACCATTAAGCGATAGCGGCTAGGAGATTCTCTAAATTGTAAATTAAAATATATATTTATATATATATAGATACGTTGATCATTAATACCCTTTAATTATATAAATATTCCTTTTTATAAATTTTTAACTTAAAAGAAAATAGCAGTAAAACAAATTAAAATTAATTTGTTTTACCTAATTATTATTTTATTATCAAATATACTTCTTTATAATTTCATTTATTTTTCATAATTTTTAAGTAAAATAGAAAAAAATTATGAAAAATAAAGATAGAAAAGAAGGTATTTTGACATCCTAATATCTTGTCTTTCTATTATCTAAACATCAACAAATAAAAACCAAAAAATTTAAAATAATTTAGTTTAAATATGAAATCTAATATTAACTTAAAACATTTAAAATTAATTAAAATTAATATTCGTTATCTTAACATTAACTGATTTTTGATTAATTTTATTCTTATTAATCTGAATATTAGTCTGAAAATGGATAACAATTATAAAATTAATCAAAAATTATAATAAGTTATAATTTATATAATTACAAACATAATAAATAAAGGAATTTTTCCATGCTTCTTAATTAAAATAAATTTTAAACTTCATAAAAATCAGACAGATTTAAGTATAACATTATTCATTTTAGAAGAAACAAATAAAATTATATATTTTTACTCTTTCTTGTTGGCTTTAAAATGCAGTCTTTCTAAAATTTTTTTTAATATTGAACTTTTTATTCTAGGATCTTCGGGTGCTGTTGATGGTCTAGCTATTTGAGTATTTCCTTGATTTATACTAGGGTTTTTATTAATTGGTGCTGTTCTTGGCCTCAGTGTATCTCAAGGTCTATCTATTCTATAAGATGGAGTACCGTCTCGTGGTCTAACAGATCATTTTGGTTTTAAGGTTTTACCATCCGGACCCAGTTCTGTAATAGGAAAAAGCATATCACCATCTTCCCAAGAATTGGGTCCTATACCTCTGTCTCTCCGTCGTTTAATTGCGTCTTCTACTTTTAATCTAGTTATTTCTTTCTCCTTTTCTATTATATCTATTTCTGTTTTTCTACTAACTACCTCTTTCCCCTTTCCTTTTATATCTCTTTTTAAATCCTCACTAGGTTCTCGACTAGCAGTACTTGCATTATCTCTTACAGGTGCTGCACTTGTACTAGCTACTGGATTTGAATAATTTTCAGATATTGAACTGGTTTCCGAACTTCTACCGCTATCATTATTCATTGCAAGTATATTATTCATTTTATTCTTCCCAAGTAATATACGTTTTTTATAAGGATAAAATTCTTCTAAATTTTCTGAACTTCCTCCAATATTTAACTTAAGAAGATCTCTATTTATAAAACATCCCTCTAAACTTTTTTCTATTATTTCAACTAAATAATTAGCAAAATTCATAAATAACATATTAACTATAAGAGAAAATGAAGAACCATAAGCTAGGAAACATTGAAATAATATTGGAAGAAATAAAAGAAGGAATCTTATACAATCTCAGATTGTAAAAACTTCATCCTTAATTTTTTTTATAATAATATTCACAGTAAATAGAATAACAACTATTAATAACTTAAACAATCTAGAATAATCTAAAGGATCTCTAACAAGTAATCTACCATCAAATATTGATATAGAATCTAATATAAAAGAAATAATAACTAAAACTAAAATAAAGTAATATAATAAACTAAAATAATTTAAAATTTTATTAAATAAAAGATTATTTTGATTTTCAGGTCATTTATTATTTATTTTAATTAGTAATGCAAAATTTTTTTTCAATGCATTTAATATAATGAAAAAAGTTGTATAAAAAATTATATTAGTAATAAAACTTATATTATTTTCTATTCAAGAACTTATATCAGTGATATTAGGTACGCATAATAACATTCAGGTAGACATTATTTTGTTATTATTTTTAACTAAATAATTTTTCATTATTTTTCATTCTCCTCCTTTTGTAATAAGCAAATCATTTATTCTCTCAATATAAATTTTTGCCCTAATTACTGTTCCAGAAGTCAGATAAAAAAGTTTTCGACTTCAACCGCTTCAATATTGATGGGCATAGATGAGTGCAAAACACCACTTGGATAGAAAATGTTATCACTAACATAACCCCCATATGATCGTAGCGTGCTCCTCTCGAAGCACTACGCTCTACTCTAGTTATTCATATTATTAATAATTAGACTAAGATATCTAAGTAATTAATATTATTTATAATTCTTTCAAATTTATATGTATTCTTATGATCTATTCAATAAATTAAAATTAAAACTTTTTTTTTTGATGGACCAGGAATAAGTAAAGGGTTGTATCTAACTAACTATTTATTTAAGAATAACTAATCCTTTTATTCTTTTATGCTTTGATTAAACTTAAATTACGGGTTGGTTTTTTTTTAACTTTAGCTTTTGATTTTGTTTTTTCATTAAATTTAATCCTGGTTCTGTTATTAGAATAAGTTATCTTTAAATTATCATCTTCGAGCCTGTTATGCAAAGCTAAAGCTAATTCAGTGGTAGGGACCATTATGGTCCCTACCACTGCTTCTTTCTTCTTCTTTTCATATTTAGCCTCTTTTTTCTTTCTTTCCACTTTTCCTGCAGGTTCTAGATGTCACCCTAGATGGCAATCATTATGAACCAAAGCTAAGTTACTAGCATCATAAATTTTATCTTTACTTCAGGGAATAATATGATGGATATGAACATCATTATTCATATTGTTAATATCATCTATTAATCTATCTTTACATAGATGGCAGATATTACCATCTCTATTATAAAGCATTTCTCAAAGCGTACTTCTATAACTAAAATGATGTTTTTGTAACTTAGTCATTTCCTCCATTCAAAGTTCTTTATTTAAGTAATAATTAGTTTTCAACAATTCTCTACTGGGTGCAAAAATTGTTGCTGTAACTAACTTTTTAACTTTATTGGGTCATAATAGTATATTTATTTTCGGTTTATCATAGAAGTTCCCATTACTATCTTTAAAGGCTAATCCATAGAAGTTTCATTTATTATTTAATACTTCAGGATTAATCTTTAAGAATAATTTAGGTTCTAAATTGTATTGCTTAGGTAGTAAATTTAGTAAGAAATGTTGTTTCATTAGTCATATAATAGAGGCTTTCTTATGTTTTTTTATGAGATATATTTTTAAACGATCATATAAAAATTTTCTAAAAGAAGTTAATGTACCACCACTATTAGAGAATGAGTAATAATTTACTCATCCTCTAATAATAGGATTTAACTTACTAATTAATTGGAACACAGTCGTATTATAACTAGATCTCAATATCTCTTTAATTTTTAGTTTTATATTATTGTAATTTAATGTAGCCGGGTAGACATATAAACGAGGTCTTCCTTGTAATCTATATTCTCTTATGTATCTCATTAAGAATTTACTTCTTATATGATTTGTTCGTATCAAATATACAAAGGTATAACCTAAAAAATTAAAAGGTGAATTTATATTAAAATAGAGGGTTCTAGATTTGTTGGGATGTATTTCTAATCCTCTTGTTTTCAGAAATTCTTTAACCTTTGTTTTAATAATGTCCAATAATATATGGGACCCACAAATTATTATAAAATCGTCAGCATATCTTATAAAGTCACATGAGATTGCTACCTCTTTAAATTCATTTCTAACATTACTTTTCATTTTAACTGAAAGTTTATTTTCACCATTTTTACCTTTTCTAATCGCACTACCCTTTATTTTCTTTTTATATTCAACTTTGGCTTTTTCAATCAAATTTTCCATTCCATTTAATGTCATATTCATCAATAAAGGACTAATAATTCCACCTTGTGGTATTCCTTGAGAAGTCGGATGTATTACATCTTTTACTAATTCTACATACCCAGACGTTAATCACTTTTTAAATATAAACTTATATTTCTTAGGTATAGGTATATTCTTAAGTAATCATTCATGGTTTATAGAATCGAAACATTTCCTAATGTCAGCATCTCATATTAAAGGGTAATCTACTTCTGTAATTTCCCCTCTACTCGGTTTGGTTTGTAGTTTTTTCTGTATGTGTCCTATTGCCATAATTTGATTACGCCCTTTTCTAAACCCAAAGCTAAATAAATCCGAATTTACTTCTATAATAGGATCCATAACTATTACGAATAACTGTTGAACAGCTCTATCTATAATACTAGGTATCGTCAAAGGTCTCGATTCATTAGAATTTGGTTTAGGTATATAAATTCGTCTACCTGGTATTTTCTCAATTGAATAGAACCTTTTTATTTTACTTAATATTAAGATTTTATTTTCGCTGCTATGGTCCAGAATTAAGTTATCACTACCTGCAGTTTTACTTCCTTTATTTTTACTAAGCACTTCAATAGCATATACTTGTATTAATAAAGAATGTAAGTAACTTTCAGTTAGGTAATTTAATTCTTTAGAATACATACCATAATTTAAAGTAATTTCTGAAATAGATTTCTGAACATTTTCAATATAAGTTATTAACCTTTGTTTATGAGACACTGTAATTCAATCCCCTTTCCTTAGTGTCTGTATTATTTCATTAGTTAACTTCTTATCTTTCAAAGGTTTAATATCTTTCTTTGTCACCATTGAAGAATATTTTAGAAAAACATAATTAAATTTAATTATGTTTTGTAACCTTCCGTTCGGTTTATTTCAGATACTATAAGCACGATAATTTGGATAATTAATTTTAGTTTTATTAATAAGAATTATATTACAATTGATTAGCAGTAGACTATTAAGGGCCCATCATCTTTTGGTATTATACCCTGACTTTGGATAGGGTTCCGAGCCTAGCTTTCATTTGTTATTATATCTTCTCACTTTATTTTTAGAGTAATTATCTTGGTACCGATCTTGCCCCCGGGAAGCTCTTTGAATAAGTTGCTTTATTCATGACTTACCATATAGTTGTAAGTTACTATAATGCTTCAGCGCCGAGTTTCCTGGAGGAAACTCGGAATACGGGGTTACCTAGTTTACTCCAATTTGTCGACTGAATCATTGCACTCTTAATTTCTGTGAGCCAAGAGACCTTTTTATCTTCACTGATTAATATATTCTCTTGCTTGAATATATTATTAGTCTCTAAATCATTTCCCTTATTATATTCACCAATATCCAATATATGGATATCCATATTATAAACAGAATTTGATTTTGAAGGGATGTACCCTGAAAAATCCCAGTTACACGTTAATGGCCGTTCAAACAAAATTAACTTTGCAATAATCTTATTAATTACATAAGTTATTAATAGACACCGGCTATGGAACAGCCGGGTTGTGTCATCTACATTCATATAATTAACATACGCACCTAATATTCATAGATTCAGGAATTCTATTTGAATACATTTTAAGTTTAACTCACATAAATCAACGTCGTAATTTACGCTAAACCCGGTGCTAGGGAATACCAGTGAAAGCTTTTCTTTCCCATAACAAATTGACCTACCTAGTCGTAAACAAATCTCTGAACATTGACCATAAAGCCTCCCCGGTCTTTCAATTATCACAGATGCTTGATTCAAACGCCCAGGACAAGCATCCACTTTTAAAGCCAAGCTTGGAACGGCTCAATCGTGTAAAACATCGGCCGCTGTAATCACAAATCTTATGTGAGTATCAATAGGCAAAAGTAAAGGATTATCTACTTCTAGCATTCTAAGTTGTCCTTTTTCCAAGATTGATTCATCTTTCATATAGGAGTCAAAGTTTATTGTTTCATTCTCCTCATTCAAGAAATCAGCGTATTCATACTCTCAAAACCATTGATGACCTGTTACTTTAACAGTCATGGCTGGATCTATAACTTCCAAATTATTTCTTAAATTATTTTATTTAAACTATTTAATTTGGAAGAACATATTTTAGATTTCGTAATTAAGCCTTACTTTAATTTGTATAACATACTTTTATGAAAGTAAGGTTTTATTAAACTAAAAAATTTCTTTTTACTTTCTGCTTTAATATAAATGACTGGTCTATTTTCATGATTTTGAACTGTCACAAAAATGTTAAATTTATAATGTAAAATTCCAGCTAATAAATATACATCCTTATAACTAAAACCTTTCGTATGTAAATAAAAACCCGATCCGCTTGTTGTACTCGAGCCATCATCCATTGCTCAATAAGCTAAACTAATAGAGTTTAATCAGTATAATATCTCTATAGGTATTATTTTAACCATTTTTTTCGTATCATTACTTTTATAAAAAGTATCATATATATCTTTTAAGAAAGGATAACTTCTTGTTTGCACTTGTATATAATATAATGTCTTCATATTCCTATTTGATTTACCTAATCTAGGCATAGACTTGCATAGAAATTTCATATTATTAAAAACATATCAAGCATAATCGAACCTAATTAATCCTTGAGTAAAGACAAAATAAGGATTTTTGCTTGACCAAGTCATACTCAAACTACCATCACCTAACAAATGTCCAATTATTTGACTTAATATATAAGAATCGTATGAAAAATGAATCATATTTCTACTTTTTTGTGTAAGATTTAAACCTATAGTTGAATTGTACAATTTTTCATCACGTATTATCAAATTCATTTTATTAAATCCATTAAGCCCATATTTATATTTAGTCATATTAGTATAATTAAATATAAGGGTCGTTATATCCTCGGCCTTTCTATTATAATCTATAGTACTAATATGAGGATTAAAAGAGAAATTTTTTAGTTTAATAAATAAATACTTTAATTTATTATAATTAATGCTATAATTACGATTAAACAAGTTACGTTCTTCCAAATTATTATCTAAATTAATAAATTAGAATTGGGACTATTTCTTAATATCTTAAACAATATTTACTAATTCTAGTCTCTAAAAAATTATAAAACAAAGAGCCGGTATCCTATTTATTGTCTAAAGACACATTAGGATAAAATTACTTATATTAATATATAATTAATAATCAAAGATTAATTATTAAATATTATTAGTGCAGTGGCCGGGCCAGCTTGTATAATAAATTTGTTTTATTATTTCTTATAATTTTATAAATAGGGTAATTAGGACCACTCTTTCATTATTAATGCTTCTAATATTATTATAGTTTGTTAATATATAAATATACCCCAGTGCATTGCACTGGGGAATATAATTAAAGATATTATCCTCCACGGGGATATTAGAAAAGCCCGTTCCGGACTTAGATGAAAATAAGAGTTAGGTTTTTTTATAAACCTCAATATAAGTGAACTATAATAGGATTAAGAAATTCAAATTTAAAGTTATTTATACAAAATACCTGAACACTTAAATATAAATAATAAAGAGAATGGAAATCTATTTATAAGTTAAATAATTTATTAGTATTTAATTATATATATTCTATATATATATGGACAAAGATAAAAATATCCATCAAGTATAATAGTTTAAAACTGGGAAAAGCAATTGCAACTAAAACTAAAGCAGGTCCAACTGTTCATACTAATTCTATTAAAGTACCATGATTTAAGTGTCTATAAACTAATTTATTATTCGATTTATTAAAATTAGTCATTAATGATAATAATACTCATGATACACCAAATAGTATAACAACTAAATAGAACATAATTCTATTATGTAAATCAACAATTCCTTCAAATGAAGGACTTGCACCATCTTGGAAATATAAACCTCAACTTAGAGGTGCATCTAATAATCTAGATTCTAATTTATTATTACCTTTTCCTGTTTTACCTAGATTATCTTTTTTTATATTTAATGCTTTTCATCCCTGACAAACACCTATCATTAAACTTATTGAAAAGATGATAGATAATGGTAAAGCTAATATGGGAATACTTATATCAGATTGATCTAAAACAAGATTATCTAGAGCAATATTATTTAGATCATTTATACTAGTATTATTACTATTTAAATTTTCAGTCATGTTTGATGTTGTCATTTTATCAGTTAACTCAATATGATTATGTCCACCTCCACAACTACATGTTTCATCACAACAACAATCTTCGAAATCATAACCTCCTTTAAAAGTAATTAAATCTATATTATTAGAATCTAAAATTGTTGAATTTTTGAATATTAACTTTGTTGTTAAATCTTCATTAAAATTTGCTATAATCATTATAATTTATTTTTTTTTTTTATTATTTCTACTACAATCACATAAAATTTATACCTACCCATACCCGACGGCTGATAGAATAAAGAATATATCTTTTATTTATGTTGATTCTCTTATAAGGAACTTATCAAAAGTCTGGCATATGCAAAAGGTGTTCCATAAATATAAATATTAATTCTAATATTTCTTGTTAGATCTTTGATTATTTGTTTATCTACCGCCCACACTTATCCTCTCTCATTTAATAAATAAAAAATTTATATAAATCTTCTCCCACTAAAAAAAAAAAGAATAATTACTAGAGATTTAATTGAAATTATATGATAAAAATCATATAAAAATGAAAGAAATAAGTATGAAAATATTTTTATTCTTTTAACCCCCTCCTCCTTTAAACTCAGCCATCTTTATAGATGTGTAAATTTAAGCCCTACGTCTGGGGTATTAGTACCAAATTAGTACAGGAAAGGGGGCAAAGGCAAAAGAAAATGACAATTAAGTAATCTTCCAGGTATATTAAACCTTTTAATAAAAAGACAAAGTTCATATTCAAAAATTGAAACGAATTATTAAAGGATAAAATATTACCCCGATTCATAACTATTTATTATATAAATAGTTATGAATCGGGGCTTAAGCTTTATCCCCTTTAGGTTTAATCACATAAAGGATATTCATTTTATATTAAATAATATTCAAAAAGAATATCCTTTATCTTAAGTTATAAATATACTAAATAATAGATTAAAAAACTACCAATTAATTAACCTATATTTAAAATTATAAATTATTAATAATTATATACATTTATAATTTTAAACCTTAAACTTTAGACTTTTTTATTCTTTTTAAAGCAGAATAATAAGAAAAGTCAGTATCTAATTCCCGCATCTTATGAACAAAATAAGCTAAGCAATAATCCAACTTAGTACCCTAAAATAACCTAAAGACTTGGGAGTTTTTTATTACCCCATTCCCACCCATTATAAATACCTATCCTAATTTTTATAACTTTTTATAGTAGAGTAGGTATATAATTAAAACCTATTTCATAAATATAGCGAGGATTTTCATTTAAATACTTAAATGATATAATATTATAATTTTCCTATATTCAATTCAACGAAAAGTATATTCCATCGTATTTATAAAATATAATTAATAATTATGAATGGAACTAAAATTTATTGATTTATTCTCTTAGTGTAAAATAAATACAATAAGAAGTATGGCAATTATATGCATATTGTATTTTATAGTATATTACCAAACTAAATTTAAAAATTTAAGTTTCAAGATAAAGACAAAGTTACCATACTAATTATGTTTAAAATTAAGAAAGGTTTTATAATAAAGAATAAAGTAATACTAGTTAATATAGCTATAATTAAACTTAGATGATTACTAGGTAATAAAGGTATATTAAAGTTAGGGTCATGTTCTTCGATAGGGAATACATTTCTTAAATTTATATTGAATTCTCTATTATCTTCTTTATTATTATCTACAGGTATCAAGAAGTTATCGCAAAAAAATAAGAATTTAATAATTCTTAAATAATAAGCAGCCCCTATTACACTTGTAAATATAGCTATAAAAGGCCCAAAATAGAAACCTGATTGCATACTTGATAATAATACTTGCTGTTTTGCAAAAAAACCTATAAGTGGTGGAATCATTGTATATATAATTATTTACTATAAAATAAATTTAAATGATTTCAATTATCTCTAATTGAATCATATTTTATCTTTTCATTGAATTCTATAAATTTTAGTTTACCGTTGTCCGTTTTATGTTCTTTCTTTCTTATAAGTAAATGTATATATCCTATACTTATATGTGCAAAATATTTATACCCAAATAATGGAAATCTATCTAAGTATGAAAATATTATATTCTTAGATATTATTTTATCTGTTCTAATAAGATAACCATTTTCTTCAAAATTAATTCTTTTTCTTTTAATAGTTATTAAGGAGGAACTTAATGATTTAGCTATTTCATTCATTATTTCAAAATATGATATTTTTAAACTAGGATCAACTTTTCTAGTGTAAAATTGTTTTTGGCTTAATCGTATGTAATAAATAACATTAATTATACCAGGATTAGCATCTTTTAAATCATTACTAAATTTGTAATTAAAATAAAAGTTTCCATCTGCCTTTAAAAGGATAATCAACTGTTGTTTAAAATTTCAGACTTATCAATTTCATGTTTAATAAACTTCGAATCCCATTTTTTATCTGAGTAATCTATTAATCTATGAAGAGCTTCTATTTTAGGGGTCCTCATATAACCATTAATTAATTTAATTAATTTTAACAAAATTACTTTCTTTTTTATAGTAAGTCTTCCACTTTTATTATTAGGCCTAATACTAATATAACCACCTTCTAACCTATCTTCTATCTTTTCAAACAAAGGTTTATCCTTAATATCAAAAGCTATTTCTATATGAGGAGCATCTTTTTTACCCTTAATATATGGCACATGAATATGTTCACCTCCTTTAATGAGTCCTGCTAAATAAGGTCCTAAATTATCAAATTCAGAATTGGAAGATTTATTACTATAAGTCTCAAGTCAGACAGGTTTATAAATATTTGATTTGTTTGATAATATTAAGTTTAATGAATAAGGATATTTCTTTTAATATATTTAAATAAGTGTAACTATTTTTAAGTACTTTATGGGAAAGATAAAAACGATAGGCATAATTATAAAACAAGATATAAGAATAGATAAAATATCTTATAATAAATTTATATATTGGACTTTTACTTCATGAAAAATGTAATACGTTAAGTCTCGGAAGATAATTTAAATTAAAATATCTTACAAATTGGCCTAAAAACAAATAGAATAAAGAAATATGAAAATGATATGACTTATAATTAGACCTCTTTGTATATAGTATTATTACTACATATATATTTAATAAATATATATTTTGGCATTCCTCAAAATTACCAGCTAAAGATAGGAGTGTAACAGCTAAACAGAATGCTAGCATAGGATCAGTTTTATACATACCTTTAAAATTAATTAAATAAGGTACAGGTGTATAAATTCATTCCGTTTCTTGAGATTCACTAGAAATGATTTCGGTATTATGAACAAGATAATAGTCATGCATAGTATTAATTTCAAAATTTTTGTCTTTATCATAATATTTATTATTTGTACCTCACCCTTCTAATTCATCATTTACTGATTCAAAGAAATCATAAATTGTAGGATCAATATATACATCTTTAAGGGAAAAAGGATTAATTTTAATATATCGAATAGGTACAAATTCTTTTTCTTTAAAATATCTAATATAAATATAACCTCAAGCAATCAAAATAAAGAACAAATTTAAATTGGTTATAGAATATTGTACTAAATAAAATAAGAAGGCATCTAAGCTAGCTAAAGAATTAACAGATAAAGCTAATAACAAGAAACCAACGTGACTAATAGTTGAATAAGCATATAATCGTTTAACTGATGTTTGGGTAACCCCTACAAAAGTACCAATAATTAATGAGAATATAGCGGAAATCATAAGGACATTAGTTCATAATCCGATACTAGAATAATGGGGTAATCATGTTGTAAAGTCCAGGAAATTTTGTTCACTTAGAATGTATGAAAAATTAAATAAATCTTTAAAATTAATATAAAGATCATAAAATATTAAACTCAAAACATTTAAGTTAAACAATAGAGAGTTATCAACAGAACTATATTGTTCTATAGTACTTAAAGAATTTAGATCCAATGCCATTTGTATATTATGGACTAATATCAACATTAATATTAATACTGAAATTTTAGCTATAACTATTAATCATGTAGCACTATTTGTAGGTACTTGATTATAAACATCCGGAGCTCAATTATGAAAAGGAGCCGCCGATATTTTAAAGAGTAAACCAGCAAATAAAATTAATAAACAAGGGTCTATATAATAACTAGTAGATCCATCAGAGTAAATAGCAAAGATATCATCAAAATTTAATGCACCCGTGTAACCATATAATAAGCTTGAACCTAGTAAAATGAATCCACTACTTAAGCCACCCAATAGGAAATACTTTAAACCTCCACTAGTAGCTCAAAAAGATTTAATTTGACTAGAACTTAAGATATATAAACTAAAACTTTGTAGTTCTAATGATAAATATAAGGATATTAAATTATTACTTGAAATTAATAATGATGCACCTAAAACTGTAAATAATAATAATAAATTGAATTCTTTAGCTTCAATTCTATTAAAATTTAGATTTTTTTCAACTAAAAACGGAGTATTAACTTTAATTTTACGTAATAACCCAGTCAATTTTTTCATAGATTTTATAAATATAATAAAGAAATTTGATTTATTTTGAAAATTATTTTGACTATAATAACTTAATAATTTATCAGAATAATAATTATAGAAATTATTAATTTTAGAAATACTATCATGAAAATTTCAAACATAAACTTTACCATCTGAATTAATTATATAATTTATTGATTCTACATCATAAAATTTTCTATAATTATAAGGAATAAAACACGTTAATAAACTTACAAGAGCACCTATTATTAATAAAAAACTGTCAAAAACTTGTGACAAAAGGTTTATTTTGAAGACGCCTCCTCATATTAAAGTCCCATTATTTAAAACATCTAAATCTATCACATTATATGCTAAATAACTTGCTAAAATAAAAACAGTGAAAACGATTCGATTAAATTTGATATATTCGGCAAGAGTTTTGTAACTACGATCATAACTGGAAGTAGCCGCTAATAATAAAATAAGAATTGCTATTATTAGCATTAAGGAGTTAAGGGAATCAAACCCTTATCTTAATATTTGTCAAATAACTAAATTAGAATTAACAGTTACTATTAAATTTATTTTTACTTCTATTAATATTTTATCTAATTAAATTAAACCCCCTATTTCCTTGTTACGTACTCTGATTCCACTTAAAAATGACGTGGAATTCCTTAAATAAAAGAAAACAAAAAAATAATTTTTCCATAATAACATTCTATAACAATAAGAAAAAGAAATAAATATTACATTTACTTTTCTTATTGTATCTATCTAACTATGGGTAAAACTGAAAAATTTCAGTAATGAAAATAAGAAATATTATTAAAAAACATATGTTTTTTAATATTTTTTAATGTTTTTTAATGTTTTTTAACTTTTAAAAATTAACCTTGAATTGGTAATTTATTAAAAGCATGGAAATGGGGTGGTGAATTAATACTTCACTCTATAAAGCTACTTAAATCCGAATTATCTGATCATGGTACATAAGGTTCCATATATTCATCAAGTATTCATCCATCTCTAGAAGCATCTACTCCTTTATTAAATCTATCACATATTATAGCTATAAAATAAGCAGACATAATAACTGATATAATAGATCCAGCACTTGACACTAAATTTCAACCAGCAAATGCATCAGGATAATCTGGAATTCTTCTAGGCATCATTTAAATTATTATTTATCTACTTTTTTAATTTCATTATTAAATATAGGAATTCTACTAAATATTTTTCCTTTAAATGGTTTTTAGATTTTAAATACTTATTTAAAGTATCATAACCTATCTTTAATTTTTTAATAGCTAAAACTGTTCCACTATAATAATTCAACAATATATGAGAACTACTATCGTAAACGTATATAGATTTAGCAACTTTTTTTCTTCTTTCTTCACTTCATGTTTTACCATACATAGGATTATCAATACCTAATTTACTTTTTTTTTGTTGTTCCTTAAATTCTTTAGAATAAACTATACTAGATTTATCCCTAGATAAAGCATATGTTCTAATTTTAATGCGTGTTTCCAATGAATGCTTATAATTTAAAGAACTACTTCCTTTATCTAAAATATTGTATCCTGGTAAAAGTATAGAAAGATAATAATCTTCTTTCTCTAATCTAAAATTTTTAGAAACCTCTCTAGTTTTTCCTAAAATTTCTAAAATTATTAACTTAAAATTATTTAAACCATATTTATTAATAGCTAAATAAATGGGGTATGATCTTTTTAAATGAATAGGTTGAAAATAGTTACTAATTCGTCTATATAAATTGTCAGCACTGCCTAGATAATATTTATGATTATTCATATTTAATCATAAATAAATACCGGAAAACCATTTAAATCTTTTTTTATTTTCTCGCGATTATTAATAGAATTATCATAAATATAGCGAGGATTTTCATTTAAATACTTAAATAAAAAATTTAGATCCTGATTATTTTCATTTTCTTTTTTATTTAAATTATAACTCAATATTGAAAATAAGAATCCTTTATATTTAATATTATATGAATTAATATATTTAATATTTACCATTATATATAATTTATTTTATATATTATAAAAATTAAATAAATAATATAGGACTATTACATAATATACATAAAAGGAAAAAACTATTTTTATCTATATATATTCACGTTTAGTCTCTAAAGTATAATAGTAACATTATTATAATTTATACTTGTAGTCTTAAATATAAAATAATTATAGTCAAACATATAGTGAATTTTAAAACAATTAAATTAAATTGTTGGGCATACCTATAAAAATAATAATTATTTATATTTATTAACCCTGTAAACCTAGGAAATGCATAGGGAAGAATGTAAGATTTACACCTATAAACATACCTCAAAAATGTATTTTTCCTTTAGTATCATTATATGTTAATCCATCAAACTTAGGTGATCAGAAATATCAAGCAGCAAATAAGGCATAAACGGCACCCATTGATAATACGTAATGGAAATGCATCTTAAAATTAATTAAGGCGGACTATATCTTTATCTAATTAATTCAATATTAATAATATCACTATTTTTGGCATACTAATGATATTATCTTATTTTTTCAACAAATGGAACCTTCATTCAAAGAGGATTTTTATACTGTATTCAATCTAATAAAAAATTAGAATATATTTTAAACTCTATACTACCTTTAGGATATTTATTGTAATTTCTTATAAGCAAAAACTCTTTAATTTTAGTTACTCTATAAAATTTAAAATCAGAATACAGCCTATTTTTCATAAAGAAATCATAAAGAGGCATCATACCTCTAACTGTTTGATATTTAAATCATATAGAATAATATTCCTTATTTGTTTGTTTACTCTTCCGTTTACGCAAAAGAATATTAGGTTTATAGAACGGAATTGTATCCTCAAAATTCAGTTTCCGTGTGTATTCATTATATTGAAATTCTAAATTACACTCTATTCTATTACCAAGATAATTAAAAATAATAGAACCATCTGTGTCTATTAGCCCAGCAAAATAAGGATCAAAAGGTCCAATTTTATAATTTGGTTCTTTAAATTTAATATTAAAATAAGTACATGCTTTTTTAAACCCAGGTATTTTAAGTCTGATTAAACCGTTTAGTTTGTTAATAATATATTCCATCTCTGTTTTAGTAGATAAAATATATCTAGAATAAGATTTATTTTTATCTGTTCTAACTCGCCCCATGTGTAAATAATTTTGAATTCTAGTTAATATTCTAACATCTCTATTATGTAATTTAATAACTATAGCCTTTAATTTAAACCCATTAGTTGAATCTTTTCTAACATCAAAATTACCATCACCATCTATAATTCCTGCTAATCAACTATAGAAAGGGTTATCTCGATCATTATTAAAAAATGCGGTGGACCCGGTGCAATGCACCGGGTCCACTTTATCTTTATCATTTACTATACCCAGGCTAGATATTGGATAATTTAAACCGTTATTCCTCTCTAAATTAGATAATAATTTAGTATAATTAGATAGCTGACGTATAGTCTCTGAGAATCCTTTTCAATTATTACGGTTCTCTACTTTATTCATAAAGAGAGGAACCACTATATTCGATTTATCGGTCTGAAAGGCCGAGAAACAGTTTTCTGCTGATTGTATATTTGTATATTGATTTTTATTCAATATAACAGTATTATTATTATTTTCACTATTTAGTAGGAGTTTAAAGCTCTGACTTGCATCTATTTTTAAAAGATAATTAAATTTAAATAGTAAATAATAAACTAAAAACATAATTCCCAGCATACAGTCAATTTCTAAACAATTTTTGTTAAGGGCCATTACTTGACCAACTACGTAATAAGTCAATTAATACTGAATATAAAACAATAAATATTATAAACTCTTTTTTTTATATTCAAGTTTTGGACTACAATTTACCTAATCCTTAAACTGAATTAATTTTCGGTTACCACTTTTAGTCTCTACACAAATAAATTCCCAGTAATTTAATTATTTGCACGGTATCTTATTAGTCTTAAATAACCACTAATAATTCTACCGTTAGCTTAATACAATTAACTATATTAAACCACATTTTTAAATATGTTTAATGGTAAGACAACATGACACTTATAGGATCTCTTTTTTAAATCTTTGAAAGGATATTAGTTTTTCTCCTAATAAAGGATAAGTACGACAATGCTCGACAACATTATTTAACGAAGATCTTCGATACGTTTCTAAAATTCATAATTCATTCTTATGAGATCTAATAATTGTTTTAACATCAAAATATAATTTAATGTATTCTAATAAATCTTTTTCATTATTTTGAGATATGCTAAATGAATGATTATTATTTTTCCTTAAACAAAAACAACCTTCAGCTTCTATAAAACCGGAAAGCCACTCTTTAAAATAATCATCTCTAATAGTTACTTTATGCAAAATATAATCTTTGTATTTTAGATTTCTTCTTCTTAAATAAGTATCAACATTCCTATCAAGTAAACAAATTTTCATGAATTTTAATTGAGATATTAATCTAAAAGTCATAGGTGGATATCTATCAAATATCTTTATAATATCTATGATATCCTTTTTGTTATCCACCACTCATAACACCTTTTCATTTTTAAAAAAATTTACTCTACCTCCTATATTTGTTTTTAATATGTTTAACATTTCAAGGTTTTGAGATGTATATTTTAGATTAATAACTAATCTAAATTGCAAATTTATTTTTCTTCAGTGATTTACTTGAATACTACCATCCCCATCCATTAATCCTACTCAAAATTTCTTTATATAATTTGGATCCTCTTTTTTATTATCATGGAATGCTAAATCAATAGATGCATTAGCAAGTACTACTCCTGTTAATCCACCAACAGTGAAAAGGAAAACAAAACCTAATGCATAAAGCATAGGAGAACTAAAAGTAAAACTACCACCATACGCAGTAGCTAATCAACTAAATATTTTTATACCAGTTGGCACAGCAATAATCATAGTAGCTGCAGTGAAATATGCCCTTGTATCGGCATCTAAACCAACAGTATACATGTGATGACTTCAAACAATGAAACCAAGCACACCAATAGATAACATGGCATAAACCATACCAATATACAATTATATAATAGGACCCCTTTTTTAATAATTTTGATTCCTAACTATTTGTTACCTATTTAGACAAATTCAACCTACCATTTAATTATAAATGACAAATCAGATATATCTAAAAACTATATATTTATAAGTAAGTATATTTATTCAATTCAGCTATAAGTTCTTGCATTTTGATGTCACAAGATTCAAGTTTATTTGTCATTCCTTTTTCTACATACGATTTTCTTTCTCTTCATAAATTACAATAATTTTCAACTAATTTTAATCTATGATCTTTTCCAGTTATTAATTTATATTTATATAAAATTATAGATGCAAATTCTATAATCTCACTAAATTTATAAATGAATCAAGATCCACGTATTTCATTCACACCATCTTTAGAATACTTATATATGCGAATAATAGAACCTATTGAACCAAAATTTCTCCGAATTTCTTCTAATAAATCTATACATACATCATTTAATAAAATTGTTATACTATATTCATCAGCAGTTATCGACCCGCAAGCATCAAATACTCCAGCAAATCATTGACTGTCTCAATTTATAGTAGATTTATTTAATTTTGAAAGATTTGATAGTTTTATTATTTTTTGTTCAGATAATATATTTTTAATATATTTTCTTCTAAGTAATGGATAAGTATTTTGAATAATAATTTCTATTTTTTCATATTTACTCAACCTATATCTTCATGTTTGAAAAGGAAAGTCATTTTCTAAAGATAAATCTTCTTTATCTCCACTCTTATGCCCTGTACTAGGATTTCTTTCATACTTTAATCAAAAATCTCCCCTTTCTCCTTTATTTCGTCAAGCCTTATATTCATCTACAAAATCTTTTTTATCCACATTACTTATTTGTTTTATAGATCCTCCATATTCTAACCAAACAGCAGTAAGGACACGATAATAAGGACGAACGAGAACTAAATCTAAAACAGCGTTTCTAGACTTATATTTAATATTCCCATTATTGAATTTTAAAATACCTACTGTATCTATGACTCCAGCTAATCACTCATAATAGGCCTTATAAAATTTATCATCATTAAACTCACTAGAGGATAAATCTGATAAATTAGTCTCACTTCCATAAGACTTAGAAACAAATGAACTATTATCATTATCTTCCTTTATTATCATCAATCTATAAACTAATTTTCAATTTTTTGTTAATTTGAACTGAATTTGTTCAACTAAAACATAAAAACTCAAATAAATAACTACTAATATAAGACTTCTATTCCTTATCAACATATTTTTCAAATTTTGTATAAAATTCCATAGGCTGTTAAATGAAAAATCATTTACATTCACCATTTTAGTTAACACTTGATTGTCCGGTAAAAGAAATAGCATAAATAATAACGAGCAAAGGGTCTCTGAAACATTTTCTAAATGACAAATAAAATAAAGGTTTTTGAATTTTATTTTTCTTATTGATCTATTAATTGTCTGCAAATAATATAAATAAAATGTAATATTAATTAAACATGAATAGAGATCTCTATTCATGTTTAATATAAAGGTTTTACAATTAAATAATAGATTTTTGCATATTACTCGTCTTAAAATATATAATAAATTTATATAATTATGGCATACTAGACCAAATACTTGTTTATCTGACAATGTACCTATAATGTGGCTTATCATACCAAAACCTGGAATAATAAGAATGTAAACTTCTGGATGTTTTAGTTTAAAATTTTTCCATTTAACCTTCTATTCTCTCAAAGATAGAAGGTCTTCATTTTCTCACTTCATATTCATAGGAAAACCAGAAAAATCTAGACGACTCTTGATCAGTCCCGAAACTAAAGGACTATATCATCATCCTTAGAATTTCATTTCTCTACAAAAATTTTTCAAGCTTTATACTTAGCTGAATTTATATCAGCTTTATCGGCTTTCATGCTTTTTAGATTATAATACTCATTTATTAAAAATAATCTTTTACGTTTAATTGAATAAGAGGAACAATTTTTTATATAATTAAAAAAAGAATATACATCCTCTTTACTTTGTATACTTCATTTGTAATATCCATTCTGTCCTTTATCAAAATAAATATTACCGTGAAATATATCTTTAAAATGTATAACATCTGCTAATAATTTATTAGTGACACTAATAGTTAATTGGGAATTAGAATATTGACCTTTGCATGACATCGTAATAGTTCCATCTGCATCAAAAAACCCAGCAAATCATCCATGTTTATCATGTAACTTATCAGGTAAAATAAGTGGTATATGCAATTTTGTACATAATAAATTTAATTGTTTTAACCGTGCAGAATGTCTAATCTTTCCATTAATTCGTTCTATTAAATTTATGACACTATCTTTATTATGCAACCGATATCTTAATGCTTTAGTTCCAGATCTTAATTTAAGGGATCCACCTAATTTATTTTGAATATACCTCAAAGCATATTCATCACTTAAAGACATTGTAATTTCACAACTTATATAGCCTTGTTTACTAATTAATAAAGACCCGTCTCCATCAATTAAACCACTCAGTCATTCATTAAATAAATTTTCTCGGTCTTCACGTCCATAATGTTCACTCGGATCCAAGAATCGTCTCTTTCCCCGTCCCTCAGGGACGGGGAAAGAGACGGTAGAAAAACTATATTCTTTTTTAACTTTATTAAAGGATGATGCCCGTATAGTCTCTGAGGTTCCTACTAAATTCGATGCATGATACCGATTTTTCGTTACCAGCTGATTATTCCTAGTAAACAAAATTTTTACCAGAAAGGGTAAATTAATGACACTTATATTCTTAGTATTTGTTACATTAAACAGAGTATTCCAGCTAATAGAGCAATGCATTATTAAAATTAAAATTAATAAGGGCCATCTTTGACCAAAAAATCAGAATAAATGCTGGTATAAAACAGGATCACCTCCTCCACTAACTTCAAAAAAACTAGTGTTAAAGTTTCTATCTGTTAGTACCATCGTAATTCCACCAGCTAATACTGGAAGTGAAAGTAACAGTAATATAGCCGTTACAAATATTGCTCAACCAAATAATGGTAATTTATGTAATTTTTGCCCCGGTGCTCTCATGTTTATTATTGTTGTTATGAAATTCATAGCACCTAACATAGATGAAATTCCAGCTAAGTGTAAAGAAAAAATTATTTGGATAGGCAATTCTTTCGAATCCCCCCAACAGATCCGGGCTTGCGCCTCTCGACGCACCTATTATCTCATTTAAGAGCGGCTCTTCGCTAATTACAGTCACCTCCAAAAATTAAATTAAGGTACTATTTTTCGATTTACTTTTACTTTTTATTTTAGGCAGCTTTGCCTTTGATACTTTGATTAATTGTGCAACTATCTGCTTATTATATTCTTTGAACAGCTCATATTTATGCATTTCTAAAAGGATCTTATAACTTACAGTTCTTAGTTCATCCTCATTATATGAGTCCAATTTGTTAGGTACCAAACTTTTCTTGATTTTACGATATTCTTCTATAATATATTTATCTACTAGTTGCTTCTTTTTATGACATGACTTATGAACAAGTTGTAAGTTCATATTTCTATCTAAAATTTTATTTAATTCTAACGAGTTCCCAGCAAGTGCTTTAGGAAGGATGTGATCTATTTCAACTTCAGGTAATCAATAAGCATTCTTATTTGTAGCTATATTAATTCTTTTAAGGTTGTTTCTTATTCTCTTATTACTGTTGTCTAGATTTCCTAAATCATAAATCGCAAGAGACTCATTATCAGAAATCCGAGTGTTCACATCATTATTTAAGTCATTGATAAATCAGTCTACATCAGAAGATTTGAGTTCAAGTAGAGCATTAAGGTTAATTAATGACTTATTACATAAAGGGCATTTATGTACCTGTTTAAAAGATAAAGTACTGTGAATATCTCTTCTATACCTAGCCATTAACATGGCTCTTTTAATATAAGCAGAGTTATTTATAAGCATAGAATTAAGGAATAAATCTTGTGTTGGGACTAAAAATAATCACATAGAAGGCACATTAAGTTTCGTTAAGTTTATAATATTAAGTGATGAACTTCTCATTTTACCTTTATCTACATTACTATTCATGATTGAAGGTGATTGTAGTCAAATTCTGTAAGTATTTGATTTCTTATGATAAAACGCCTTTTTATTTCCCTTATCTACTTCCCTTGTAAAATGTTGAATAAACACGTCATGATAACTATGGGCGAACTTGTTCATAAATAATTTACGAAGTCTCTTTCAAACATAAATATCAAGATGTCTACGTAAGTGTATTTGATGCGGAGCAGGTGAAAAATAGTTAGATCAACCTCTAATTAAACTATTTATCGTTTTAAAAGTTTGATCAATAGGTAAGTAAGTATTAATATTAGAAGTAAGGATTTTTATTTGTTCCCTAAAACGTTTCGTAGATTCTTTCGAAGGATATGTATAGGTTCCTATTCAATCTACGAGTCTCCCGGCCTTATGTTTACTAGTGCTGATCAATCAATTGACTTTATTAGGTTTAATTAATGAGTGTGTTCAGCCTAAAAAATCGAGATGGTTACCAATTTTTCAAGGAATAATTTTAGTTTTTTCGTCTGATAATTTAAGACCACGCTCTATTAAAAATTCATTAATCTTGTTTTTTAACAAACTAGCCATATATTCTGATTTAACACCCACTAGAAAATCGTCGGCGTATCGTACGAATCAAGTAGTATTATACCATTCTATTCTTGAGTTATTTCTATATCAGGCCTCTTTTTGCTCAATCCCTTTATGCTCTAAATCTTTTCTTTTTAGATAGTTCGCTCTATCTATACTATAAAGCCTATGTTCGGCACCTAGATTATGAGCCGATATTTTTATATGATGCTGGAGTCCATCCAATGTTCAATTCATTAACAAAGGTGAGATTATTCCTCCTTGTGGTACACCTTTAATATTATTCAATTTGTCTTGTATAACTTTGAAATATTTTGATTTATTAGAGGTATACTCACTAAATAGGTTATTACTTTTATCTTCTTCTAAAATAGTAGTTTTCAATACTTTAGGAAGGAGATGTTCATAACCTGTTGGCATAGGTACGTTTTTGATTAATCATTCATGGCTAATATTATCAAAACAACTTTTTATATCAGCGTCTAGTATATATTGCGTATCATACATAATTTTGTCAGGCTTTTTTATAGTTAGAGCGTATAATCAATTGGGAACTAAGATTTGCCGTCTCTTCACAATATTATCACCGAAACCAGGTATGGTTATTTTAATATTATTATCAGGATCAATTTTACTTAAATCGATTTTCCCTTTAATGTTTTTCATTTTCATATATTTTTGTGTCATAATTTTATCTAAGTATCCTTTATCCTTAGGTGATAATGACTTTTTTGATTTATAACGCGTTAGGCGATTGTGAACATAAGAAGTGATTTGATGACAATTTCTACCTGGACGGAAGCCAAAAGAAAACTCATCCCCTAATGGTTCCATGTAAGGTTCCATTACAAGTTTAAGTAGATTCTGTAAGCATCTGTCATAAATAGAAGGGATACCTAAAGGTCTAAGTTCTCCATTGGCTTTGGGGATATATACCCTAAGTATATCTTTAGATTTGTAATTCTTCAATTTGGAATTTTTTATGTATTTACACAAATCAAATTTTAAATTGTTATTATGTTCATGTGCAGTCTGATAAATTCAATTTGCGTATTCAACAGGAGAAGCTTTCATAGACCTGAGTTCCCCCCTAATTTGCATTAAATATTTTCTGCCCGTTTGGGACTTAAGGTGTCTACGAAGATTCTCCCTTTTATTTAATCGAGTTAGGCCTTTACGTTTAATACTTTGGTCAGTATTACCCTTTGATAATGATAGTATTTTACTAAGGTTTTTGTACTTGTTTGCTAAATATTCTCTAGCTTCCTTTCCTTCACCTTCTTTAAATAATTTACCTTTACTTTTAAAAGCAATACCATCTACGCTAGCTGTTTTTGCACCGTCGGTAAATTGCGTTAATTCAACAGCTCAAAATTTAAATATAATGTTTTCTAAATTATATTTACTATCTTCAAGAATATCTTCTCAGTAATTTGGATCAATCAATTTTTCTATGTAGATATTAGAAAATCGGTTTCTCCTATCGTATTCAACAGGGTCTTTGGATTTAATATAGTGACCTTTAAGTTCCTTTATTTCCTCGTGTATCTTGCATAGGGCGGGCGTAATGGGTGAATTTTCTATTCCATCCTCTAATTCGTAATTAATTAGTTCTAAAGGATCAAATTTCAAATTCAAGTATCTAGTAAAAGTAATCGATGTTTTTATAGCTATAAGGAATGTACAAATTGAAATATAAGTTTTTATACCTAATTTAATATTGGATGAATCAACATTTTGATTATCTAAGATTCATATTGTTTTATTGTCTCTTTTATAATCGAGTACATTCTGTTTAAGTTTTGGTATAAGGAGGGCTTCTAATTCTCTTTTACTATATTCTAACCGATTTATTACATCAAACTTCGTAGAATAGTAACGTCTTCGATTTAGAGAGCCTATTTGGTTATTAATTAACGTAGTATTACGTCTCAAAGTTCAGATTGAATTTTGAGATTTAGTACTATCTAAACTCTGAATTATATTTTTATTATAATTGCGAATCACATTACCCCTCAAGGATAAAGTAATCCAAACCTCACTCGTATTATGATGATGAGTCAGATTTAGAGAATGGTTCCTTGCATTATTACTTTGCTTCATCGTACCCTTTGTTAGAGTACTGTGCGTTGGTTCACAACTGATTATGCAGCTCTTGTTTACTTCGTCCCTATATATCTCAGTTAAATGTTCGTTCTTTAAAAGCCCAATTCCGCTGATTGAGGCTTCATGTCCACTTTTATAATTAGGGTATCACCCTAAAGTGTCGGTAGAGAGAGTCAACATAAATCAACTTCTGCATAATATAAGCTCTTCGTTTGCTTGAATATCTGTCAATATGTAAAGAATCATACAAAACAGAAAAGTAATAAGCGGTAACCCGCACGCTAAATCTACAGATCCCCCACTATGTGCTTGCGCTCCTGCTAAAGGAGGATAAACTGTTCACATTATTAATATTATTCATTAGATAAATATGAAATGAATTTACATATTATTTTAATCTGTAAATTCTGTCTATTAATATGGACTATACCTTAATCCAAAGAATTTTTCTTTCTTAAATTTCTCATAATTAATTGAATTTTTTCTAATTTTTTTTTATTATATTTATTATTAAATGCTCTTTTCCATAATTTAAATTCTAAAGATTTAACACCTTTTAAATATCCATCAACGAAAAATATTATATATTTTATAGATTTTTTGTTTTTAGTTTGTAAGTAATAACATTTATCTCTTTCATAATAATAAACATTAGCATTGATTTTTAGAATTATTTTTATAGCATTTAATAGGTGTTCATCATTTTGTTGACATAAACTAAAATGATACGTATAGCTTAAAATATTTTTGCATATATAAAATGAACCTTCTGCTTCTATAAAACCTATTAATCATTCTTTATTCATAATTTCTTCTATACTGTTTTTATTTATTAATTTAGATCAAATAGGATTTATATAATTTACATTTGGTTTTAATATTATTAATTTTTCTATTAATTCATTTTTTTCTTTAAAGGATAAATCGGTATTTTCTAAAATATTAAATGCTTCTTTAAATTTTTTATAATTAAAATATTTTCTAGTTAATAAAGGATATTCATCAAATATAGGTATTATATACTTTTTTAGTTTTTCTCTCGAGTATACACTATATTGAGCCATATTAGTATTTTTTTCTTCATTAACACTACCAACACCTAAATTTTTTTTTATATAATATAAAATTCTTTTATTATATTTATGTTGACTAATTTTAAAAGCTAAACTATAAGTATTTTTTGTTCTATATATAATAAAAGAACCATCACCATCTGTAAACCCTACTAATCACTTTTCAAATTTAAATTTATTCTTTGGATCCCTCACGTTAAACAATTTATTTAAACTGTTTGAGTATACACTCAGTCTCTGATGGAAAAATCTTGTTTGATTTTTCCAGGCATATTGTCCCATATTTTTTATTCTTTTGACATGCGAATTAAATAAATAAACACCATTTACCTTTGAAAAGGTAAATAATTCATATACGACTAACAATCTGTGAATCATATTATGAAAATTTTTATTAATATTTCACGAGTAAATAAAAAAATTATTACAAATGGATATAATTTGTAATGCGAGGTTTCTCTGCATCGAGTGAAGTTTTTCCGAAAAAATGTTACCATTTTTTGGCGGCTGATTAAAACCGGTCCCAGCTCCAGATTCAACAAATGAGCTTGATAATAATAAAACCAATGAAGGAGGTAATAATCAAAAGGAAATATTATTTAATCGAGGAAATGCCATGTCAGGACTTAATTCAACTAATAAAATTAATTGACGGGCTATATCTTTACAAAATCTTAAGTTTTTATTATTAAGTTTTATAATTAGTATATAGTCTCTCCAGTATTACTTTAAATATAGATTTCTGTATAACTATTATAGAAACCAATATTTTTAAGTAAACATAACTAATTTTTTTATTAACTATTTTATAGTTAATAGAGCTCCTAATACAGATATAATGACCCAAATAAATAATTTACAAATACTTATAAATTTTTTAAATGTGTTCAAGTAAATATACATCTCTTACTATTCATACTATGTTTTAAGTCATATATTATTTTTTTATTTTCAGGTAAATATGCTTTTCCATCTAATAATAAACTAGAAGCTTGTATTCAATTAATATAATCTAAATATTTACTTGAATACAATTTATAACAATTAAAGTATTTTATAACTATATTTAAACTTTTCTTACTACTAGCAGTAATCTGAAAATAATTTTTATTATTATGTTTACTAATAAGTAAATTTACATTAAAAAATTTAGCTATTAATAATAAAATCGGTTCATAACTTAAGGAAGAAAAAGGATCTAACATTCTTTGTTCTATTTTTAACATACAAGCAATTCTAAATTTCTTACAATTAGGACTGGCATAGCGAATTAAAAATCCACCGTCTGCATCAACAAAACCAGCTAATCAACTATTTTGACCAAGATTAGAATAATCTGGCTCATATTTAAAATAATTTAATCCATATTTATTATTTAAATAATCTATTATTAAATTAAACTTGTATAACTTAGGAGTCCGTAAATATCCATTTACTAACTTTACAAATACCATAAGTCCTTCATCTGTATGAAATGTAAGAACGCAAGCATGTTCTTTAGTTTTCATTCGAATTCAACTATGTCCTAATTTATTTTTTATGTATTCACACAACTTTAAATCTTTTTCATGAAAAGTAATAGCTATTACATATCGTATCTTCTTAGCATTAGACTTAGGTATTATTATGTGACCATCCCCTTCAAAAAGACCAGCTAAATAGGAACTAAATATATTATTACTTTTAACTTTTTGGTCATGAATATATTTCCTATTTAAATGATCACAACAAATAGCATGAAAAATTGATTTATATACTAAAATAAAAAAATAATAATGAATAATATAATTTAAATTACATAGTTCGAAATAAATAAACTTTTTAGCTCCAATTAATAATGGTACAAAATAATTACCACTAGAGATGGAACCATACCTCACGGTAGGATCCCCTCAAAGAACCGGACGTGCGAATCACCCCGCATCCGGCTCAACACTATTTGAGATCTATAAACCTATACTAATGTAATAACCTGTATTCAGTTAATCTAGATCCGGCTCGTCGAAATGGTTAATAGTTCTATGACATCACGAATGTACAAGCATCATATTCTCAAGATCAGATCTAGAACCTCCTTTGAAAATAGGATGAACATGATGTATATGTATTTTTCCTTCCGACATTTGTTCCACCGTTATTAAATTGTTACAAATACTACATAAACTATTTTGTTTGATTAATAGTTTACCTTTCTTTGGATTGTATTGACCTAGAGTTTTAAAGTTGACAGTAGCTTGGAACTCTATTAATGCTTTTGCTTCCTTATTAAATGCATGGATATTCATTATTTTATTGGGTATAATGAACTCCTTTCCAGCCATTATTTTATTAACATTTGATATATCATGCAAAAATATTCTTTTTGTCCCCTCCTTATTGTCTGTATGTCTATACCTTGACTTTGTATTCGCTACGCCATAGAAGGTTCAGACTCTACCTTTAAACTTCTTACCATCCTTAGTCCGAAAGTAATATTTTGCAATTTTCTTCTTGCCTCATCTTTTATGTTTTTTAATACATCAGCGCCAGATCAGCTTTCATAAAGCTTGTCTAATATAATCCCTAAATTGTGCACTATTTCCCATATTGAAATAGTTGGCCCATCCTACAATAATAGGATTGAGTCTACTAATCAGCGTATATGATGTTAAATTTAATGACTTTTTAATGATTTCTTTCATTTTCTTAATAACCATATAAACCTTAGCTTTGTTAGGATACAATCCTATACCTCTATCACCTGAATGCCTAAACACGAATGCACGATTATGCTTTCATAAACTTCGATATTTCATTGTATATCCTAAAAAGTTAAGTTCTGAGTTTTCATTAGATAACGTAAAGATTTTCGTCTTTTCTCTAGATAAGTGAAGACCTCTTACTTTCAAAAATTCGATAATCTTAGGTAAAACATACTTTACTAATATATGTTTACTTCTAGCGACAATAACAAAATCATCTGCATATCTTACAATGAATAGGCTAAGAGACTCACGAGATTTCGTTCCATCCCTATGCTTAATAGTAATACGTTTCTCTTTGCTTTTAGTCAAAGGTAGAATAGAATTATATGTTGCATTTTCTAAACCATCCAAAGTGTAATTTGCAAGACAAGGACTTATTACACCACCTTGCGGCGTTCCTGATTCATTCATATAATATACACGATCTTCCATATATCCTGATTTTAATAATTCTTTAAGAATTACTTTCAACTTGTTATTAAGAGGTATATTATCTAAAATTCAGTCATGATTGATATTATCAAAGAATCCTTTTATATCAGCATCGAGTATCCACTTATTCTCTGTCTTCAGCTCTGTTGTTCTAAATTGTGCTCTAAGAATACCTACAGCATTTTTAGCCGTTCGGTATTTTCTGAATCCATAACTGTGCTTGTCACTATTCATTTCTACCAACGGCTCAATGACTAATTTTAACAAGTGTTGGAATCCTCTATCGAAAATGGAAGGGATACCGAGAGGTCTTAATTTACCATTTGCTTTCTTAATATATACTCGTTTTACTGGTTCTGATCTATATTTATCACTGTGTTTTACCAAATATCCTAATCTTTCAATCATATTCAGTTTCTCCTGAGCACTAGATTTAGTACTCAAAGTTTTACCATCTAATCCAGGGGTCATGCTACCAGGACTTTGGCTCAAATGATGAATTGCAATAACTCTCAACGCATAAGATGAAGCGAGAATGAACTGCATTCTCATAACCTTATCACTTTTGGGTCCAAACTTTTTTGCCAATTCTACCAATTCTACTTGCTTATTGAATACACTTTCTCCTAATTCTAATAATATTTTATTATCAGGTCAGGAAATTCCACTACCTTTACTATCCTTTTCAGGGTCCTGGCTCGAATAGTTTCGTATTTGACAAGGAATTGATTTCACCTTATAGTGCAATACTGAATTCTGCTTTCCCTTTCACAAGGGCCAAGAACTCATCATTCTGTTAGGTAAAAACAGATGTCTTATCTTGGTATCATTGACATTACTCAATGCTTTTGCTTTCTCAGTTATCTTGCCCCCGTTCAATTTATGTATATCTGACTTATTAGCTTTGAATATACATAAGTTCTCTCGAACATACATCAATATTCTAGCTATTAATGTACTTTGAGTATGTGCTAATCAATATTTACGCAACCATATTACTATTGGCACATATTTTCCGAGGTTCCCGTATTTGACTGTTGTTTTGTTGAAGTATACATAATATACTTGTGTATGGATTAAGTTCTTTCCTGTATTGATATTGAGTAAAGAGGTGACTATGTAAATTAGGATTCTGTAATTTACTTTCTCTTTTATTACTATTGTGATAATTATCATTAATACAACAAATAGTACGATAGTAAATACTCGACTCCCGAACCTAACTCGGTCGCCTGTCGTTGGATCAATTTTAATATGGAAATTCACTTTCGTTGAACTTAATTCTACCGCTCAACCTACGGAACGCCTACTTTCCTCTCTCATGTTAGGTCGAGAATTTGGGCTATTCATCGAACCTTCTGCCACAAACTCGTTGGATTGTAACAGTTCGAATAATCCTGTCCATTTTTTGTCACCAAAGACGCAATGAAATATTCATTGAAAACAACAATTGTTACGTCGTAAAAATCCACCAACCATACCAGGCATACAATTTTATAAAGGGACTATTTCTTTATCTTAAAAAGCTAAGAATTACCACTATCTTCATTTAAGATATTTTGCATATAGTCTCTGATGAACTAAAGTTAAATATCTTCATTTCATACTAGTTATCTCAATATTTCTATGTTACTGGTACACATGACATCTACAAATATTCTTGGTATTTAATGTCTTATTTACCATAGTTTAGTGGCTTAAGTTATAATGGAGTCATCGACTTAGTTAGAAATACTTATTTAGGATAAGACTTCTAGTAAATTTATTAAAGAGAATTTTCTCTTTAAATAAATATTTATAGCAAAATATATATATATTATAAATTACTTTATAATTAGGCTATGCCTATATTGAATTTATTAACTAATAATATAATAATAAAATATATAATTATAACTTATACATCTTTATTATTAATTATACTTAATTTTCATTGATTTCTATATAATTTATTTTCTTGAGTCCTTTTTAAATAAGATCTTATTGTTTCTTTATCGCCTTTTACAGCCTTAGCAAAACTATTAATGCTAGGATATAACCCCGAGAGGTTAGGGTTGTTAAGATTTTCTGCATAAATTTTCACACTTCTACTTTGAATGCTTCTTTTCTCTAACTGTTTATCTCTTATTAAAGCTGTTAATTCATCCAAACTAATAAAAGAAATAAAAGGAAATTCACTTACTATATCCACAGAAAATAAAAAACGATTTAAATACAAAGAACCATTATCTAAACAGTTATTTAAAGTAGTGTGATTTATATGAATATTAGAATATGCTTGTTGCTTAGATTCAAATTTAAAAATTAGACTATGTGTAAGAGTATCATACACAAAGAAAGCAATACCTCTCATTCTTCGAAGACGATCTCTCGCCTCTAAAGACATAGTAGTATGAGTCCCCTCTATACCACCAGCAACTAAATCAACATTTAATAATGTGTACATTACTCTATACTCATTTATAAAATGCTGTTCTAACTCAATCACTCTTTCCAAGCTAACAGATCTAGGCAAGATGTAAATAGACAACTTAACATTTTTAAACCCATATTTCTTAAAATAACGAAGAACGCGACGATCTGCATTAGCTAATATAGAAGGCATAAAATATGAAATTATTCTATTATATAAATTTATAGAGCTTCCTATATATGCAATATTAGATTCTTCAATTTCAAAAACATACACACCTTTTTCTTTTTTTGAAACAAGCGCAATATCCTTTCGATTAGTATAGGGATCTCTGATTACATATTTTTTATATTTTAAAGGAGTTTTATCATTTATATCACTATTTTCATTAGCCTTTTCTTTAACAACATTTAAATCATTTAAACTATCTTTTTTATCGAATAAAAATATATTATTTACAGAATCAATAATAATTAGCTTAAGTATAAATAAATAATTATTTAAATAAATTACATATAATTTAATCTTATGTTTTTCAATATATTGAAAAATATTTAAGGTTAAAACATATACCATAAAGAAAATCATTAAAAACGCATGGGCAGTTATAATTGTGTTATATAACTGAGCATCATTAGCAAGAATTTGTGTCCCTGGTGATGCTAGTTCCACTCTTATTAAAAAGGATAAACAGGTACCTATCATCATATATATTAATTCGGACTTTATCTTATTTGTGAATAATTACAAGAAACAAAATTTTTATTTGATATAAAAATTTTCAAGATGTTCTCAGTTAAAAATCTTTCTTTTTTGATTCATTCTTTCCTTAATTAGCTTTATTTTTTCATAAGTATTCAGTTTATTTATACCAATATGTTCTTTATTTTGAATAAGTGTAACATAAGCTTCTTTTCAATCTAAATAATTAAGATATTTTGAGCTAAACAAAGAATATTTATCAAAATAATTAATAATAGCTATAACTCCTTTTTTATTTACTACTCTAGTTCTTCAAGCATCTTGTTTACCTAATCTATCAAATCTGGTTACTTGATGTTTATTTAACTGCGATTCGCAAAAGTGTGCTATTTTTTCCATAATTCATTTATATTATACAAAGTGTTCTTTGTATAATTTACTTTGAACTATTTCAAATGTTAATTTTATTTCCCCATAATTTTTAACACTAGCTCAATTTATATTGATATAAAAATTAGCATCACCAACCGAAAAGCCAGAAAATCAACTGTTGGCACTTAAAGAACTCTCATCTACCGAGGAAATTAAAAGTGGTTCTACTATATTTTTAGATCAGTTTTCATTAATATAAAAAATTAAACTGTTTAATTTTTCTATTTTCGGTGTTCTAAATTTTCCATTTATTAATCTTAATAAGTTTATAATACAATATTTACCTCTACTATGAATCTTTACTGCCTTATTTAAAGGTATCAATTCTAGAGATCCATAACCTAGCGTACTACATATTTTATCTGCTAATCCTTTATCATCTTCATGAAAACTTATAGTAATATTAGGGGTATTTTTAGAACCTAACGGAGGTATTATAATACTACCATCTGATTCAATTAAACCAGCTAAATAATGTCCTAATTCATTAAAATAATTATTATAAATTAAAGCATTATTAATATTATTAGTATTATAATCTATTTCGTTATAATTATTCTTTTGTTCAAATTCTTGCGTAAAGTCTCTATAGCATTTTATATTTATTAAATTGCTTAATATATAAATCTCTATTAATATATCAATAAAGTAATTTAAGTTATATAGATTACAACATAATAATTTTATAAAATTTAACAAGATTTTATAGAGGTATGATATATAAAATTACCACTAAATATTGCAAAATATAAGTATAATACACCTATGTCCTTAGCATTTGTAGAAAATAATCATCTTTTTCATCAATCAGCTCTGCTAACTTCTGATAAAGAAAGTCCAAAATTGATTACCTTAACGTTTTTAGAACTAAAATAATTATTTCTGTATATATTATTAATATTAATTATATTACGAACTTTTGCTATAATATTTAACACTAAAATTTTATTTATTATACTAATAAATCAACTTATTATATCTTATTATAACTAACCCCTCTTAAAACTTTTTTTAACCCTTATTCTTGTTCTATTAAATAATCTAATTCTATTATTAAAAACTAAGAAATTTTATCATATTATTATATTAAAAAGATAACAAAGTAAGCCAAAACATATATTTAATTCTTAGAATTATAATATAACACAGATAAAAAAGAATAATATATTAAAAAGTATTATTTAACTTTTATTAATCCTTATTAAGAACATTATATTATGTTTTATTATATAAAATAAAGATATTTGAAGGAACATATATGATTATATCAAATTAATACAATCTATTAAAGAAGGAAGTCTAAGGAGGTCACGCCAATTTTGGCGTGACCTCCTTAATCTTAATCATAAAAAAACGTTGCCCTTTTCCTTAATAAGAAGGAACCTAGTAAGAAATAAAACAGAGAAGAGATACGCTTCTAAGATAACAAAAGATAATATTACCACATTAATTCATGAATAACATTTAAATTATGACCTATATATTTATTAGTTACTGTATTTCTATGCTAAGATCATGTTAATTAATAATTAAAAAAAAAGTAACTAAATAATTTCTTGAATTAAAATTTTATAGTTATAATATTTAATTAATTAGAAAGTTTATTTCATTATCTTAAAACCTTTATAATAAAGAATAATTCATATAATAAATCTAATTAGATTTATTATTATATATATTTTTATTTATTTTAACATTTTAATTAGACTGTTATAATATCATAAAAAAAAAACAAAGATAAACAATAAAAGATAATATTCTATGCTCTTTCTTAAGAGAAAAATAAGGCTAAATTTAGATACTAGAATAGTATCCAATCCAAATTTTAATGATCTTTCCTAGTACAAAAAATGAAATAGGATAATTAGTTTACTATTACTTTATAATATTAAAATAAAACTAGTAATCTATAAGTAAATTCATAAAGTAATACTATTTTATTAAAAAAAAACCTTATAATCCAGATAATAACTCAGCTAACTAATAAATTATAAAGAAGGAAAATAAAGGGAGATTAAAAAATATATATGATTTTGAATTGAAAAGATTCGAACTTTTACATACTGGTGCCAAATACCAGGGACCTACCTATTAGTCTACAATCCATAGGAGGTTTATCTTTCAAATAACAATAAAAAACTAAATACTTTCTGGATTTATTTTAAGTATGAATTAATATATAATGCAAAACAAATAAGTTTATTATATATATTAATAAACAAAAATAAGAATTACCCATTTTACATATTTATACTTAATTTATAAAAGAAAGTTAAATTATTATTTAATTATTTAAATCTATTATATTCATTTTTAGAGCTGAAAATAGAAATTATTAAATTTGTATTGAGAATAATAAGATTCGAACTTATAACCCTTCGCTTAAAAGGCGAATACTCTACCTATTGAGTTATATTCCCTAAGAGATAGAAATAATAAAGAATGAAAACGTTTTCATTCTTTATCATTATACGTTTTCCCTTTTACAATAACATTTAAAAGAAAAAAAAATAATTTTAATTTATTTTGTTATAACAACAATTTTTCTTTTCTTTTCATTACAAATGGAACATTTAATAAGGGTTATATTTTTTTCTTCTTATTTATTAAATGATAATTAATTCGATTGTTTATAGTAGTACCAAAAATAAGAGGTTTGTTTTTTATATTTCATCTATTAATTTTTTTATATTTTCAATTTGTTATAGAATTTAGATAACTTAAGTTATTAAATAAAACTCTATTGTTTTCTCTGGTTCATTTATTATGGTTTAAAAAATATTTAACATTTTTATGAACTAAGAAATTTCTATTCAATAAACTATTGTATATAACTTTTTTTTTTGATAAATAGAATATTAATTCCATAATATCACTACTTAATAAAGATGAATATCATACTTTAAGGTTTGTAGATCCAGCTGGGAATATTCCATTTATTTGAGTATATTCCATAGTTGCTTTTAAAGAATTTCTAATATAAGAACTGCTAATTGTAATATATTTGTATGTTAACTTATTATAATGTCTAGCCCCTAAGAAGCTTCCTCTTTGATATCAAATATTAAATTTTCTTTGTACTCCCTTAGCTTTACCAGCTAATATAAATTTAAACCCTTTGATATCCTGAGTATGATTTATATCCATAATAATATTCTTAATAGGTCTTGATCAATATTTCATAAAACCCTTTTTTAAATAAACATCAAAACGTGATTTTATCTTATTTATTCTTTGTTCATTAATATTATAATAATTGTTTTTAGCAATTTCTGAATAATTAAAATTAGGGATATCAATAAAATCATCTAATTGCCCATATTTTAATACATAAGTATTTAAAATATAGGGTAGATCTAATTTTTCTGAAAAGTATTCTAATTTATTATAGTTAGATCTTAAAGGCAAATCTTTATTTACTGCAGTTATTAATTCAGTTGGTCATCTACTTGTATTACCTAGATTTGACTCATATACTTTATCAATTTTTGTTTTATTAATTATATTAATAAACTTGAACACAAAACGTGTAAATAAAGATCTTAAGCTTTTACGTCTTTTTTTTTGATGAGCATTTTTATCTAATAATAACATCAACCTTTCAGATAAAATATATATACTTAAAAAATATTTTTTTAAAGGTCATATTCTAACTAAAGCTAATTTACCATAAATATTATATAATAAATCTTCAAAATACAAAACATAAGGCATTAATACTTTTCTTTCAGTATCTAACTTAGCATAGTTTATAATTCTTTTATAATATAAATTTATAAGTTTATGATATCTTAATCAATAATTATTAGGTGCCTTTCTCAATATTTTTAAGTATCTAATACTTCTTAATCATGTATTAAAATTTAATCTTTTAGCTTTTCTCTTAAATAATCTAAATTTATTAATATGATAAAATTTTGGTTTTAATACATATAAACTTCTATAATTAAAGGCAAATATATTAAATAATGATTTTACCACTAAAAAATTAAATATTCTTAAATTATTATCTTTAAATCAAGTAAATTTCTTAAAAAACATAGGTAAATTTAAATGTAATATTATACTTTTAAATCCTAAACGATTAATGAACTTTCTATATTCACCTAATATAAATAATCGTATCATATATCTATAATAAGGTTTAAAAACTATATCACTAAAATTTAATAAATGCATCATATTTTCTTCTCTTTTATTAAAATTAAGTGTTTGTCATAGTCTTATACTAAATTGCCCTAGTTCTTTTCATCCTATAGTAAACACTTTATTCATATTATTGCTAGAATAACCGAATTCATATGAATTATTTAATGTATTTGCTTCATATTTAATATTCTCCAATGTTTTACTAACTATAACATCCCGATTAATCTTATAGAATTCTTGTTTTATAATATCTATATATAATTTATCCTTATTAATAAACTTATTTTTTAGAATTACAATCAAGTTCTCATATGAATAACCTAAATATGTTTTAACTTTTTCTTCTGTTTTCTTATTTAACCTTTTATTTATACTACTTAGATTGTTACCTATAAGATTACTATTTTTTTTATTTTTTTTTCTTTTCTTACTTCTAGATCGTCCTCTACCAATATCTTTTCACTTCAATTTGAAATATGTTTCAATATTATTATATACCCTCTTTTGCGAATTAAAAATAAGAACTGATATCATTTTAATAATTGATTTATCAAACTCATCTCATTTTATTTTATTTTTTAAATCTAATAATGATTCCAATCTTTTTTTATTACTTTTAATTCTTCTCTCTACTTTTATTATATTATTCATTTTTTTACTTTTAACTTCTATATCTGTATCTTTTTTATATTTCTCTTTTATGTATTTAATATTATTTATTTTTCCTTTTACAGTAGAATTTATTACTTTTTTTCTAAACAGAATATTATCGTATTTAATTAAGCCTCAATTTATATTTAATAAATTTCATATATTTCTATCTTCATCTTTATTAATTTGAGTACTACTTTTATTACCTACTATATTTAATTCTTTATTAATAGTTAATATTTTATTATTATTTACCTTACTAATATTAACTTTATTAATTTTATTTGCAAGTCAAGTTTTGTTTATTCTCCCAGTACGAAGCATTCAAAACAAAATCTTTAATAAATTTAAATTTTTATTAGTTGATTTCTCTTTAATATTGAAATTATATTTAATATATTTATTATTAACTTTAGGTACTAACCTTAAAGTATGTATACTTCTTTTGTTATCTCTAGATAAATCAGATTGGCTAAATGAAGGCTTAATATTGATATCCTTTTTACCTTTTCATCTATTTCTTGTAGAAGAAGGAATTATTTCTTTATTATGATTATTACTATTCAAAGCTAAAGGTTGTGATCCTTTTGTTTTAATATATTTTCTATCACTAAGATTAATATTTTTTTGTACAGAACCTAATATTGTCGGTAATTTATAATTATTTGATCTTTCTTTAAGGTTTAATTTATTTTTTAATTTTCTTCTTTTTTTTATTTTATCAAAGATTGAGTTATCACCTTGATATTTACTAATATGAATTTTTATTTTTGTTTTACTATCAAATACTCATTTTTGAGTTGGATTAGTATCAGCTTTTTGAGTTTTTCCATATCTATTAAATTTCATTACTTGTTCCTCTCAAAATTTAGGTGTAAGGGTTTTTCACTTTTTACCTTTTTTTAACTGTCATTTATAATTTCTAAGTGAAAATTTATCTTTACCGAAAATTTTCACTTTTCTACCTCTTTTTTTATTGCTTGACTTTAATACTAATTCTTTACTTCATGAAGGATAATCCTCTACTTTTAATGGTGTTAAAGCATTTCTTTCTAGCTCTTTCTCCTTAATCTTAGCCACAGCTTTAGCATTATATCTTGCACCTAACTCTTTTAATAAATAATATTCCTTTTTCCATCAAGATAAGTTACGTATTTTTCTCTTTTCTATTTTATAAACATTATTGTTAACTAAAGTATTATACTCATTAATAAATACATTATTTTTTTCATTATTATAGATACTTCTATATTTCTTAATTTTATATTTCAATCTTAATGAATTAAAAATATAATTATTTACATTATCACTTTTATTATTTCAATTTAAATAATTATATTTTGTTAATTTATTATTTGACTTTTCAGTAACTCATCTACCAAAGGAACTATTAGATTTATTAAAAAAATCCTTATGATCAGTATTTGAATTTCCACTATTATAACTATTATTATTAATTAGTGATAAAACTTCATTCTTTTTCTTATAATTATTACTTAATAGTCCTTTAAATTTATTGTAGTTATCAGATATATAATTATTAAAATTTAATTTAGATTTTAAATTAGACAAATTAGCAAATATTTTATTACTAAAATTTCATTTTAATAGATTTAATAGTAAATAGGTAAATTGGCTTTTGCTTAAGTTTATTAAAATATTTTCGTAATTAAGTATTATTCTAGAATAATATTCATGCATTTTTGGTTCAATAATATTAATATAAAATATTCTAGGTCTAGATATAATATTTTGAATAATTTCGTCATAATTAGCATACATACTGTACATATACTTATATATAGCTCTAACTTTTAGCATATGATGATACTTACTTAGTTTATACATTTTATTATTAAATAAATATAAATCTATAATTACATTTGAACTAGTATGTTTAAATAAAGGTTTACTTAATCATATATTTTTATTTTTATTAAATAAAACAGTTCTTTTAGGTATAAAACCTCTTTCAAATTTATTTCTTCTAGATTTAAAAATTTTTCTAAATATTTTAGCCCAAACTAATTCTTTTTTAGCTCAAGGAAGAGTTAGAACATTATTATTATAACGAGAAACATCTTTAATATCATTTTGAGATCTTCTAGATGTAAATTTAACCACTTCATTCATAAATTTATTAAACAACTTTATAGGTACAATACTCATACCAGCAAATACTTTTCACTCAGATGCATTACCTTTAATAACTTTTCTTTTCAATAACTTAGGATTAAAAAACATTTTTATAAATTCAGTAGTAATTAAATCTATATGTTTTATATTTATTATTGTTGGTTTTATAAAACTGTATATAGTATTAGGTCAATTTCTAATTTGAGGTATTATATTACTCCTCGAAATATATCTATTAGAAAAAAAATAATGAGGAACAGATAATCTATTTTCCATTTTTCTAGAAACAATATTACTAAACTTCTCATCTACTATCTGTTTTAACCCCATTTCCTTTATATTATATCCAATTCCCGACTTATTATCATTTATCTTAAATAATTTATATAAAGAATAACTATTAAAATTCGAATTTTCCTCAATTAAATTTATATAATACTTTCTCAAATTTTCTTTTCTTTTATTACTTACTAAATCATTGAAAACATTTTTATTATCATTTAATAAAGTTCCTCTTCTAAAACCTCAAAAATAAGGAGTAATATTCATTATTTTTGTAGTTCTCATTTTTTCTTCATCATATCTTTCAACTTTATGTCCTAATGAAAAAACAACCTTTTTCTCTTTAATTAATAAGTCTCGAAAATAAACAGATTCTTTATTTTCTAATTCTTTACTAAACATATTAGATCGTTTGTACAAAAAAACTCTATATAATCAAACATAATTCTTATTAACTATCTCATATTTTCATTTCAAATTTTCTTTACTAACAATTCATTTAGTATTTCTTTTAATTACTTCTTTGGATCATCCCTCATTATAAGAATTTAAACTTTTTTTTATTTTCACAAATTTAATTTTTTACAAAATTGTTGTTTTTGCATGTCATAAAATTATACCTCCTTATTCTTAAATTATCATCTCTCTCTCAGTTATAAAAATAACAATCTAAAATTATATCTTATCTTTGTAAATAATAAATGAAATAATAATTTTCCCGTGAATGAATAAATAAATTGAAATTCCTTTAATCTTTCACATGCCACTCTAATAGTATTTTATTCTCCCTTATTAAGCCTAAGCTCTGAATTAAAAATTTATAAAATATTCTATTTATTTATATTAGAACTAATATAATATTATTATATTAATCTCTTCCACTATATTTCCTTAATTAAATATTATATAATATAATATTTAATTACCATAAAATTAGCAAAAAAGTTATAAACCAATTAAAAATAAAATCAAATATCTTCAACTAATTAAATATTAATAAATATTAAAATATAAACAAACTAAATTTTAATTTTATTCTTTACCTAAATTATTTGATTTAAAGTTTTCTTATTAAAATATAAAAGCCTCGTTCTAGTTGGGCCTTATCAATTTAATAAACTAAAAAAAGCACATTACCTGTAACTGTAGTGTACATTTGGTTTTTAAAAGACTTGAACTTTTATCTTTCGCTTATCAAACGAACACTTTAACCAATTAAATTAAAAAACCTAAATTACTATAGCTATAACTATAATCTTAACTCAACTTTTTTGATAAGTATATAATATAAACTAATATGAACAAATACACATATTTTCTCAAAATAAAATCGTTAAATAATTAGAATTTTAAATTTCAAATAATATTTAATCTATTCAATTAATAATAATAAGAATCTTCTTTCAATCCTTTAATTAATAACAATCTACAAGAAAAAAGAAAGAGATTCTTTAGAAGAACAAAATCTAAAGTATAAGCTAAATTATTTAATAATATTTTCTCCTCCCATGGAAATTTTAAATACTTTATATTTAATACTAATTGCGGACGTAAGGATCGAACTTACTCCATTAGGGCATGAGCCTAATATGCTACCATTACAATAATCCGCATCAAATAATCTAAAAAAAAATTAAAATAGAGATTACTTTCTCATCTTTATTGTGAAAAATAAAAGAGTAGATCTGATCTTGATTATTAATTAACGAATTATTTTATGAATCTTAAAGGAAGCCTGAGACAAAAAGTATTATTATTACTTTATACTGTTGGCATTATACTTATTATACTTTAAGATTAAAGATAAGAATAATAAGAAGGTATAAAAATTTAACTAGCACGGGATAACCTGAATAAATTTCAGTGCGTAAAGTTCCCGCCTATTCTTAGTTAGTAGTAGTCTACTACTTATTTTATTTGAAAAGTATAATAGGGAATACTTCGAACTTATATGCTTTCAGTTCTTATTTATTCCAACTTAGCTACCCTGCGATGCCTTAGTTAGTATATTAGGTGAAATTCAATCCTTTACTTGATCAAATATACATCACAGAATTTTAAACTTCAACAGCATGAACACCAGAGGTCAGTTGCTCCCAGTCCTTGCGTACGAGGGCACCTTCCCTACTTTACTTTTGATTCCCATAGAAGATAGGGACCATACTGTCTCACGACGTATTTAACCCAACTCGCGTTAATTCTTATGCGGCGAACAGCCATACCCTTCCTAGCACCTGCACCAGGAGGTAAATTAGAGTCGACATCGAGGTGCCAAACAATGTACTCGATACGAGCTTTCGCACATTATTAGCCTGTTATCCCTAGCGTAACTTTTATCCGTAATCAAGGCCATCCATCCTTATATGTGCCTTTGGTCAATATGCCCCACTTACGTGTCTGTATGACTTGTAAGTCTCACAGTTAGGCTCCTGCTATTTGCCATTAAACTTCATTAATCTCTTTATATTATAACAATTATAATTAGACATAAGCCAAAAAAAAATAAGTAAATTATTTTCTCTTACTTATTATTATATCGAATATTAACATGATTAATATTCAAATAATAAAACTTAAAAATTTTCATTTATTTAATTCTTTATTTTTAATAATAATAAATTAATATATTGTTATAAACTATTATCAAACAAATAAGGTATAATATTATGCCGTACCTAAATCTAAAATAAAGAGGTTATTAAGCCCCCTTAATCAGTGTTAGGTTGTAATGGCAAGATATAAATATTTATTCCCTTATTTTTCATAATTAAAAGATCCCCAGTACCGTCCAGGTTAAGCGGACCTCTATAATCACCTATTCCGGTTATAAAAAAGTAAACAGAAAAAACAAAACAAATATAAAATATATAAAACTTTTTATATTATTTAAATAATATAAAATAGTATTATCTATAATTATTTTTACAATTAATTATAGTGTAAAGAATAATAATATTATTATTCAACAATTTGTTATTATTCCATATAAAAAAGTATTATAATACTTTTTTATACTTATAAGTTAGAATATAATTTAGTTAAGACAATCTTAAGATCACCGATCACCACAATGAAGTAATAAATTATTTCATAATTATATAAAAATTTCTAACCTAAAATTTTCTGATTTGTGTTATTAGACTTCCCAGTTACAATTTTTGGGAACTGCACCCCACATAAACTACCCTTTAGTCATTCAATCATAGAATAATTATTATCATTTAATAAATAAACTAATACATATTAGTCTTATATTTTTAATAATTTAACTAGAATTTCGTATTTTAATTTCGACTAACTTAAAATATGACCTATACGAAATTACTATAAATTATTAAATTATTAAAATATATTTAAGATATTAGTATTATAAAGCAAATATTTTAAATCCTAATTAATAAAATTATTAAATATTCTCTTTATATATTTTTAACTCTAAGTAGTCCCATTATAATTTAAAAACGGTACAATAATAAAACCTTATCAAATTAAATAAAAAATTATAAAAAAGTTAATAGTCCATAATTACATAGTTAATAATAAATAAAAATCAATATTTATTACATATGTTCGACCCTTTTAATATATAACTTACATTTTTATATTTAATTTACAATAACTAAACGCAGTAAAGCTGCTAGGGTCTGTTGAGATAGGTAGATCTTTTACAAGATTTTCCCCCTCCAAGAACTGTACATGTGACTTTCATCACATACAGCTCAAATATTGAACTATAATTTAGTTTAATTCTTATATAAAGCAATATTAGAAAAATAGCAATGTAGTAATACCTTATATTAAAATATTAGAAAAAAAAGAATTAAAATAATTACTTAAATCTCTTAGAATTCATGCCATTTTTAATAGCATTCATAACTAAAATACCATGCTCAGTGTGATGTTCTTTTTGAACCTTAAGATCTATTAATTGTTTTCAATCCAAATAATCTAATCGCTTAGTACTAAACAAAGTATAATGATCTAGCAAAGCAGTTACTTTATTTACATCTCTAATTCATAATGTAGTTGTAGTACGAGACCCTTGTAAGGTCCTGGTCCTTACAGATCCATCCGAGTCCATTGGACTCGGATGGGTGGTTTGACCACAATTCTTCGTTTCATATAAATTATTTATATTGTATTTAGGTTTTAAATACCCACTATTAAAATAATTTTTAATTGTATTTAAAACTGCCACATCATGGTTATTTTGTTTGATTTGTAATGAGAAATTTACAAAATATTTAGAAGTTTTATTTCTAGGTTTGATTATTTCACATTGAAATGACCCTTCTCCATCAATAAACCCCTGTATTCATTCAGGTACTATTTCTAAGCAATGAATTCAGCAAAAATTAAATTTCTCATCAAAAGATCTAGCACGATTCATATGTGATTTAATATCTCTCAATTTTGAGATTCCAAGCAAAGTATAATGTTCTTTTTCAAACAATAATAAAGCTCCTTCTTTAAAATCAATATAATTCAAATATTTACTTGTTTTTAAATTATACTTATCAAAAGGAGGTATAACCTTACTAATTATATCATTAATATCCGTAACTACATATTTCATAGTTTCAGTTTTACTATTATCTATACTAATTCTACCACATTTAAAAAATTCTTTTATTTTTACTAATAGCTCATATGAATACTTTTTTTGAGTAATTTTAAATTCCAGAAAAGGTTTAAAACCTGTTAAACCTTTTCCCTTCATATCTTGAATAGTTATCTGAAATGATCCTTCCCCATCTGTTAGTCCTGTAATATACCATGGTTTTAATTTTAAATCTTTATTATTCTTATAAACAAAAGCCAACTCTTCATTTATATTTCTATTAGTAATATTAGCATCATTATTAAATTTTTCATGACACATTAATTCATTCATAGTATAAAAAAAGTTATTATTAATCCCTTAACTATATAAAAATACGGAATTTCTCAATTTCTATTAATATAAATATTAATCTTGTATTATAAAAATACGTATTCCATAAATACATTTTCATCTATCACTTATAATAGCTAAATTAGAACCATAAATCAAAACTACATTAAACATATAACTAAACTTATTATTTCCAACACCTGTCTTACGTGGGCCCTATAGGTCCACCAAGTTATATAACTTAATGCACCCAAATTTTTAAATAAATCATTAAATTTTTATGCTATACCAGCATAAAAATTTATATTTTTGCTTTTTAAAACATCCTACTCCCATTAAGAGTTATAACTATTTACATATTTACCTCCTTAAATTATATACCTTTTACAAAATATGCAACAAGGACCTTAATGGGGTTTTCCAGTTTTTATTTATACACCTTAATAATTTTATTAGGATTCTACTATACGCTGATTAATATAGGATTCTTAAACTAAATACGGGAACACTTAGTTTCCACTAATCAAAAAAATTTTACCCTTAAAGCGCTTCAACCGAAGATTCATAATTATTATCCTTAAAAATTTAGTTCTAATTCCAATTGTATTTTAAAAGTCATTTGAAAGACGTTTAAGAAGTTACTCTTGGATATAAGTAGGCTTCACACAAATAAATTACTTTAATGCATGCTACTTTGAACTCGTAGAAAAGAACGTCTAGGTGGTTATTCTCCACATTATATAAATAAACTTAACTGGTCGCACTCCCGTCTATCTATGGGTGAAGATCGTATCTTAACGACCATTCCAATTTCACTGAGTCTATCGCGGAGACAGCTGTTGTATCATTACGCCATTCATGCAGGACCACATTTAATGGCCAAGGCATTTCGCTACCTTAGGCAATATATATTTATAATTATATATTCTTTATTATAATTATAAAGTTGGACCATTACTTAAATATGTTATACAATTATATATAACCTATTTTTTAATCATTGGTCTCTAAGGAAAAATATAAATTTTGATCCAATTGGGATAAATTACGTTAATATCGTACTTAATAGCTTGCATACTAAGAAAACCTCTCACCACCTCCCCCTATACCCAAAAAATAGAAAACTCTAGATATTAATAACATATATTTAAGTTTTTTCTTCAATAATATCCAAAACATCTTGTAATGTTCGTTTTCTTTTCTTTCCTTTGCTACTAGGATTCAATTCATAAACTTGTTTTATTAAATTTATAAATTCCTTTTTGTTTATAGGAGATTTATTTAATGTATTCAAAATATCAACAAATCTTTGATAATCTTCTTTGTTGTATTTTGAAGAATAACAAATAACATACTTATTGAAAAAAGGAATAATGTAATTAATTAAATTACTTCTCCCTTTTAAAGAATATACTCATACATTTTCAGAACCCGATTTTTTATGTACTTGGCCTTTATTATTAAACAATAATTTAAAGTTATTTAAAATATTCACTCCACTTTCATGTTGAGTAATATTGAATTCTGGTTGCAGCAATATTCCATGAGCAGCCTTAGTAAGCTTGACAATAGAAATTACAAGCGAACCTTCTCCTTATATGAAACCACCAAGCCAATATTTGTAATTTTCGCTAAAGTTGTCATACATTTTCCTTTTAATTATATAACGTTTTCGATAAGAAAACGACCGATTTTCGGTAAAATCTACGTTATATTAAGTTCATTTAAATTAAATATACTTAATATAATCAATAGAAACAATTTTTAAAATACGATTAAATTTTATAAGGGCCCTAAAAGTTCTTCAATATTAAGATTAATACAAAGAAATAATAATCAACCCTTATAGCTAAGGCCGCCATTTACTAGAGTTTCCTAAAGTAAAGTATTACATTGTAAAATAAAAATTTTTTATTTATTTTCTACATATACAATACCCAGTTAGCTTTGAGCATAGGGCAGGCCTCACACCTTATACATGGAATCTCTTCTCTGCAAAGTGCTGTGTTTTAAGTAAACAGTTGTACAACACGATTTTATAGTACCATTCCATATTAAAAAATTACATTCTGATTTTGCCTGTTCGTAAATTTAATTAATTATATAATTAATTAAATAAACCTATATCCCCGTGTAAATATATATCATTTACCTTTATTAATAATCATATAATTAACTACATCGAAATTTACTAATAAAAAATATTATTTGGAGTTAGCATACTCTTTATAATATATTAATTAAATAAAAAGTTATAATTATAATTTATTAATAAAATATAAGAAATTTCCTTCGCTATCTTTACTCTACTTAGTAAAAATAAAAAACTTTGCAGAATAAGACTTTATTAAGATATAAAAATTATATTAAAAAATAAATATAATATTATAAGTTGCTAACTTATCAATATTATATTTTCCATTTTTATTATAAAAATCTATATAAAATTAGCGATTCTTTATTTCATTTATTTATCTAACCATAAATAAATAGATAATGTATTAATACTATTTAAATATTATACTTCATTTAAATTAAGAGTTATTTTGTATAAATATATTATTAAAATATAAATTTTATATTTTAATAATATAAATAATTTTGTAAAATCTTAAATTTTTAAAATATAAATTACTTATAATTTTCATTTATATTTTTAAGTACGGGAATTTTTTTAATATGTATTTAGTCTCCCTTCTCCCGAAGTTACGGGGTCATTTTGCCGAGTTCCTTCGCGATAGTTCTCTCATACGCCTTAGTTTACTAAACTAGCATACCAGTGTCGGTTTAGGTACGGTTTATACTATAGTAATTACACCTACACCTTTAAACAGGAATAGATGCAACTACTTTAAGATTAAATACTAAATATAAAATTATCAAACAGGATTTCAATTAAAGAATAACCACTAATATATTTAATATAAAATTTTTAGACTAAATAATTATATTTTGATAATAAATATTAATCTCTTAATATAAAAATCTCTAATTATTATTCTATTTAAAGATAAGTCATAATATCTTAATCTTCTCAGTATTTTTTACTCTGAAATTATTTATTTAATAATTCATAATCTTGCTTGCAAGAAATATTAGTGATCATTTAAAATAATATTCAATATTTATATACTACAAAAATAAATAATTATTTATAGCTTTATAGCAATAAAATAAACTGAATAGACTATTTATTAATATAAATATTGAATAAGATTGACATATTTAATATTAATAAGTTAATATAATAACTAAAAGTTTATTACATTAACCTTTTCTATCAATATAATTCAGCCATGTAGAATAATAAAAAGGGGTAAACATAAATTTCCTGATTATCTTTTTCACTTAAGATAATAGTATGTTTATACTGCTTATATTTTATTCATCAAATATTACTTTAGTTTGAATCTTAGACACCGTTACATAACTCAAGATATGATAAGCATTGACTTGAAAACCTTATGCTTAAGGCGAGGAGGATTTTTCACTTAGCTTAATGTTAACATTAAGACAAACTAAGTAATACCTCCTTTAACGTTACTCATGTTAGCATTCTCTCTTCAGATAAGTACGAGTAATGAACCACTACTTTTCTAATCTTTTACTGAATGTTTCGTTACCATTCAAATAAATTAAAATAAATATTATATTTATTTGAATACAAGGATACGGTATATTGTTTTAGTTCCATTAAATTCTTCAGTGCTGAATCTGCCTTTGAGAACCAACGAATTATTACATTTTCTTTAAGCAATGGCTATCTCCAAGCCCATACCCTGATTATCTAAGTTCAGACAAACTCCATTAATTACACTTAACAATAATTTTGGAACCTTATACTCTTGTTTTGGGCTGTTTCCCTCTTGACTCTACGACCTTCCACCGTAAGTCTGACATGTCACATCTCTTATTTACGTGTCTTCCGAGTTCTATTTCCAATGATAGAACCTGTACGGCTCCCCAAAGTATTAGAATTTGATTTTACTCCCTATATTTTTAATATGTGAGAATTACTAAGTCTTTGATATTTATATCATACTAAAGACTAAAAGTCAGCATGACATGTTTATAAACCTAACCCTTAAATTAAATAAATATAACAAAAGTAATATTTAATAACTTAAGAATTTTATATTATAAACTTCCATAATTTTATTATTAAGGAAAATTTATCTCCTCTTACTGAAAAGAGGTAATTTTATTAATAAAACATTGGTATCTCATACTTAGTCTCTATTTATTTTTCTTTCCATATCTTCCAGTTTAACAAATTTCCTAGAAATTATACTTATAGTATAATCGGCTTTGGTACTTCCTTCCAATACTTCCATACTTCTACATCAATCAAACTCTAAATGGATTTACATCCTGTACCCCGTATAAGGTTTATTATGACTTAACTACAAATATAGCGTTCACGAAAAACCAGCTATCTCCTGACTACAGTAGACTTTCTCTTTGCCCAGTTTCTTCAAAGAATTATGCAACATTCATTTGTTCGGTCTAACACCTGAACTGGGCAAGATCGTCAGGGTTCGGGTCTTATGTTAATAACTATTAACCATATCTGATCTATTGAAATAGTTGTTTTATCTTCGAATTTTTTCTATTCTTGCTACCAACATAAACTTGCTAACCCAATTGAGATAGGTAGGTCCTCTCAGACTTTCCCCCTCTTAGAACCGTGCGTGCGACTTTCACCGCACACGGCTCGTGCAATCACACTTGAATAGATTTCAATCGAGTTTATTCTTATCTATTAAACTCTATCCCTCCTTTGCGGGGACTTGTTCCTCTTATTCCTAGCCATTAAATTGAGATTTGATCTATATTTTATCTTTTTTTTTCTTTTTTTTTTTTTTTTTTTTTTTTTAATTTAACTGTTTTTTTTAATTTTAAAAAAATAAAAAAATT
>Ga0335075_10000271_pt1 | contig 95739 bp, 86 predicted proteins | sample Lox_Sample_24_FD_206723 | JGI IMG/M metagenome (GOLD analysis project Ga0335075, IMG submission 206723) | Soil microbial communities from Loxahatchee National Wildlife Refuge, Florida, United States - Lox_Sample_2.4 | ecosystem: Environmental > Terrestrial > Soil > Wetlands | place: USA... | reverse complement strand
GAGACATGGCGAACCAGACGCGCGCCTGTCCCAGCTGGAACACGAGAATTGACGAAATCATGCCCATCAACGCGCCGGCGGTGACCCAGCGATTTACGCCGTTGAGCCCAATGGCTTCAAGCGCGTGCGCCACGGGAGCGGCGTTATCGAGCGTGGACCAGTGCTGGATGCCGGTGAGCACCAGCGCGACGGCGATGTAGAAAAACGCGCAAACGAAAAGCGAAATAAGAATGCCGATGGGCAGGTCGCGCTTGGGGTCTTTGCATTCCTCGGCGGCAGTGGAAACGGAATCAAAGCCGATGTAGGTGAAGAAAACGATAGCGCCGCCAGTGAGCACGCCCTGGAAACCGTTGGGCGCGAAGGGATGCCAGTTCGTCGGATGAATATATTTGCTGGCCGCCACGCAGAACACGATGATGGCCAGCAGCTTGATGCCGACCATGATGTTGTTGGCGCCGGAAGATTCGCGGATGCCCACCACCAGCAGCACGGTGAGCAGCATGACGATTACGAATCCCATAATGTTGAAATGCAGCGCCCACCCGGTCTCGGGCGAGTACGCGGGCGTGCTCAGGGCCGCGGGAAGGCGCAGCCCGAAGGAGTCGAGCAAGCTGTTGATGTACGCCGAGAATCCCACGGCGACGGCCATATTCGAGACGGCGTATTCGAGAATCAAGTCCCAGCCGATCACCCAGGCGATCAGCTCTCCAAGCGTGGCGTAGGTGTACGTATACGCGCTGCCGGCGATGGGGATCATCGAGGCGAGTTCCGCATAGCACAGGCCCGCGAGGCCACAGACCACGGCGACGATGAGGAACGAAAGCGCGATGGCGGGTCCTGCGCCGGGGCGTCCGTTGATGCCAAGGGCGTGACGGCCGTGAAGCAGGACGGAAAGCAGCGGGGCTTTCAGGATGGAAGGGAATTCGACTGATTCGCCGGCGGCGGCTGTGCCGGTTAGCACGAAAATGCCGCTGCCGATGATGGCACCCACCCCAAGAGCCGTCAGACTCACCCAGCCGAGCGACTTTTGCAAGCGCTTTTCGGGGCGTTCTGCGTCTGAAATGAGTTGGTCGATGCTCTTGGTACGGAAAAGCTGTGGGTCCAATCAGCACCTTCCCCGGTGCGACGTCTCAAAACTCTACATGGCGCGGAGCGTCGACGCAACGCAGATCGTACAAACTGCGTGTTCACCACCGTTCCGGCGCCGAGATTCTTCGTCCTCACAAAAGTGCTCGATTGCCGCGCGATCAGAATGCAAGGCGCGGGAATCGGGCTGTTCGTCTCTGGTTTCAGGAGTCCGGCGGACTCCACGACGGGATGCATCGCGGCGCTTGTGCGAGTTGCAAATGCGCGCGGCGTTCGATGCTTACGCGAGTTGGAGATGCGCGTAGCGTTCGATTAGTTTTTTGGGGCCGTAGTCTTGGAAGCTGACTGTTAGGCGGCGATCTTCGCCTTCGCCATCGACTTCGATGATGGTGCCGAGTCCGTATTTCGGATGGCGGACGCGCTTGCCGACCAGCGGATCTTTTGACCTGATTGGCGATGCGATCGGCCTGGCGGCTGGCGGCGACGGTCGCCCATACGGACGCGAGGACGGAGGGCGTCCGTGGCTGTCCCATCCATAGGCGGATTTCGCGCGATTGTAATCATAGCCGGACGAAAATTCCGGATCGGGCTCGTAGCGGCGCGTTTCGCCCGGTTCCGATTGCGAACCGGCGGCTGCTTCGATCAGATCGGCGGGAATTTCCGCCAGAAACCGCGAAGGCAGCGAGGCGCGCAAGCGCTCTTCGCCGTAGGTGCGGCGATAGACGGCGCGCGACACGAGCAGCGATTTTTTGGCGCGCGTCATGCCCACGTAAAACAGGCGACGCTCCTCTTCGACTTCGGCGGTGGTGTTGAACGAGCGGCTATGCGGCAGCAAGCCCTCTTCGAGGCCGGCGAGAAACACGGCGTCGAATTCGAGGCCCTTGGCGCTGTGCAGCGTCATCAGCGAGACGGTGGCCGATTCGTCGTATTGGTCGGAATCGCTGACCAGTGCGGCGTGGTCCAGCAGGTCTTCCAGAGTCTGGCCCTGTTCGGTAGCTTCGGCCATGGCGTTGGAAAGTTCGCGCAAATTGTCGGCGCGAGAAGTGTGCTCCAGATTGTCCTGCTGCTCGACCCAGCTGAGATAGCCGGTGCGGTCGAGGACGCGCTCGATCATGGTGGCGGGCGGCAGTTCGCGGCATTCCTCGCGCAGAGCTTCCATCATTTCGTGGAAGGATTTGAGCGAAGCTGGGAATTTCTTTCCGGGAGCGAGCTCGCCGGAAGCGACGGCGTCCCATAACGATTTGCCCATTTCGCGGGCGCGCGATTCGAGAGCGGCGACGGTGGCGGCGCCGATACCGCGCGGCGGAACGTTGAGCACGCGCAGCAGCGCGATGTTGTCCTCGGGATGGAAGAGCAGCCGGACGTACGCCAGCGCGTTGCGGACTTCGGCGCGTTCGTAAAAGCTAAATCCGCCGACGACGCGATGGCGAATACCGAAACGGCGCAGCACTTCTTCAAAGGCCCGCGATTGCGCCCCAGTGCGGTAGAGGACGGCCAGATGCGAGCTGGAATCTTCCCGGGATATCGAGGCGATTTGGCCGCAGATGTAGTCGGCCTCGGCGCTCGAATCGGTGGCTTCGTAAAATTTTAGAGGCGCGCCGGCGCCGGCCGTGGAGCGCAGATTCTTGCCCAGGCGCTCGGTATTGTTTTGAACCACCGCTGCGGCGGCATCGAGGATGGTTTGCGTGGAGCGGTAATTTTCTTCCAGGCGAATAATTTTGGCCTTCGGAAAATCCTGCGTGAAGCGCTTTAGATTTCCCGCCTGTGCGCCGCGCCAGCCGTAGATGGACTGATCTTCGTCGCCCACCACGCATACGTTCTTCTGCGGTCCTGCGAGCAGGCGGACGAGCTCTTCCTGGGAGCTGTTGGTGTCCTGAAACTCGTCGACCATGATGTATTGAAAGCGGCTGTTCCACGTAGCGCGCACATCGGGATGCTCGCGAAGAATCTTCACTGCCAGCAGGAGCAAATCGTCGAAATCGACGGCAGCGGCGCGTCGAAGAATCTCCTGGTAGACGGTGTAGATTTTGGCCACGTCCTGCCGGTCGCGATCGCCGGATTGCAAGGCTTGCGATGCCATTTCGTCCGGAGATATGCCGTGGTTTTTCGCGTGGCTGATTTGGGCGCGTGCGCTGCGCGGCGGGTAATCTTCGGTAGAAAAATCGAGCTGCACGAGAGCGCGCTTGACGGCGGCAGTCTGATCGTCGTCATCGTAGATGGCAAAATCGCGCGGCAGTCCGAGATGGCGCGAATCGCGGCGCAGCAGGCGCGCGCAGAAACTGTGAAATGTGGAGACCCACATGTCCGAAGCGTCGCTGCCGACCGAGCGCAGCAGGTCCGCGATGCGCTGTTTCATCACGTCGGCGGCTTTATTGGTGAAGGTGACGGCCAGAATCGCGCCGGGCGGCACGCCGCGCTCGATCAGATAGGCGGCGCGGTAGGTAATCACGCGCGTTTTGCCAGTGCCGGCGCCGGCGAGAACGAGCAGCGGGCCTTCGATTGCGAGCACGGCTTCACGCTGGCGCTCGTTCAATCCGGAAAGAAGCTGAGAGGCTTGAGGAAAATTGCTCAAGCACGAATTCTAGCCGAGAGTTGGCGTGCGGGCAATTTCGATTCGCTCGGGCGCTACGGAATTTTTCTGAGTTATCATCGGCGATCCTTCAAAATCCGGGCGATCGCAGCAATCGTATTCCAATTCCGCGTGGTCACGGGCGCGCCGACGAGTTTATCGATCTGGCCCAGGTAGCCGATGGTCTTCATGTTTCGGCGATAGACGCCGAAGACGAATGGACCTTTCGCTGCGAGGATTCGCAAGAGCCACAGGCCATTCGCGGGCAGCGCGATGGGGAATGGTGGGCGTGTGCTGCTTGGCTTCAAGACGATGCTGACAAAGCGGACCACTTCAGGAAGGGAAGGCTCGTCCGCGAACGGATTCGCGTCGTCTAGTAGCTTGATGATATCGCGGCCGTCACACATCGCAATTCCGGCTTCGAATGGCAGCTTACTCGCGAGCGCAGCGCGAAATGTAGCTCGAGTTCCGGACTTGCGAACCACGAATGTGCCGGCGGCGCCGATGTTCACGACGTCAAATCGGCGCAGTTCCCTCGCCACGATGCTCGGGCGAAAGTTTCGGTGTCCGCCGACGTTGGCGCCCCGCAAGAAAACCACAAGAGCCATGCCGGCGATTATAGAGCAGGAAACGTACCGGCGATAAACGGCTCAGATCTGGTCCGCACTGGCGAGTCCGCGTCAGCGTCCTTGCGAAATTCTGCTACAATCGGCGCGGTTCGACGGAGGATTTCCCCTCAACATGCAGGCCGTGAAGTTGCCGCATTGGCTCCAGAGGCTCGTAGCGGTATTGGGAGGGGGCGGCATCTTCGTAGTGGCGTTTCTGGATTCTTCGGTTCTTTCCTTTCCATTTGTCACGGACGCGCTGGTGATCGAAAGTTCGATCCAGAGGCCCGCACGCATGCCGTATTACTGCTTCATGGCGGCGATCGGATCGCTGGCAGGCTGCATTTGGCTATATTTGCTGGCGAAAAAGGGCGGCGAAGCGTATTTCCATCGCCACGCGCGCGGCGGGGCCGATCGAATTCGTCGGTGGGTGCAGCGCAACGCGTTCGTGAGCACCTTCGTTCCGGCGATTTTGCCGCCGCCGTTTCCATTCAAGGTTTTTGTGCTGGCGGACGGCGTGTTTCAGGTGCCGCTGCGGACGTTTGTGATAGCGCTGTTGCTGGGCCGGAGCCTGCGTTATTTCGCCGAAGGAATTTTGGCGGTTCGCTACGGGCCGGGGATCCTGCGCTTCGCGCTATCGCATGAAGCGCTGCTGGCTGGGTCGGTCTTCGCGAGCTTGGCGATTCTCTACGTCGCGGGCCGGTGGATGTCTCGCGGGCCGCGCGTGCACGTTTAGCAAGCGCTACGGATTCGGCGAGGCGGCGAAGAGAAATTCCTGGCTGCGGATGCGCAGGTGGCTATCGAAATCGACGCGCACGAAAATATTAGAGGCGTCGAAATCGTCGGCAGCGAAGCGCAGGTCGTGAATTTCGAAGCGATAGCCGTCTTCGAGCTGGGTGACGCTGGCGACGGGCATGGCGGCGTAGCGCAGGAATTTCCGGGCCAGAGCGCTTTTGCGGCCGGCTTCGAGGGCGGGGGAGTCGTCGGGCTTGAAATAGGTTCGGCTGCGATCGGCGTCGAAATCGGCGCTGGGGCCGAGCGGCACGTCCAATTCCTCCACGGTATTGTCCGTGACGGCAACGCCGCGCCAGTCGAATGGCGACGAAGCATCGGGAAAAGCTTCCGCCGAAAGAGCGATGTGGTCGTGAAATTCGTGCGACATCAGAAGATTGACGGCCTGGTCGTGAAGATGCGCGCGCCAACCGAAATACGCGGCCACCAAAATCAGCGTGACCATGGCTGCGCGCGAGTTGCCGCGCCCTTTGCCGCGCGCGCCCACTTCTTCGTTCACCAGCCGGAAAAGCAGCGGCAGCAGCAGGCCCGCCACCAGGATTAGAAGCAGCCAGGGATCGAGATTGCCGTCGAGATTCCAGTGATACCATCCGGGCCGAAAAGGCCAAAGCAGCTGGACGCCTTCGCCGCTGCAAACGTCGAGCAATGTATTGCCGGCCACGCCGATGGCGCAAACGGCCAGCGATGGTAAAAAGGCGGGCGGGGGATAACTTTTGTCCTGCGCCACTTGCGAGCGCGGCCATTTTTTGTCGAGAACGTAAAACGCGGCGGCGAGCAGGCATGCGAGCACAGCTCCGCCGAGTAGCGAATGAAACAACGTGCGATGGAGAGTCAAAAACGAGCCCGGGCCGCCGAAGTAGCTGAGGTAATCGAGATCGGGCGCAACACCGGCGACCACCAGCATCAAGATGCCGAAACGCGGCAGCCACCGTTCGCCCGATTTAGCGAGCGCCAGCGACGTGAAGGCGTGCGTAAACGGTTCCATGAAATGTTGCGAACGGCTCGCGAAGTCCCACTACTCCGCGGGCGTTAGAAGCGAAAGCGCGTCTGGCACGATGCGAAACGAGAGCGGCAGCGGCCCTACCGGCTCGCCGTCCACCTGAGCGTACACCGGATGCGCGCCAGCCGGTTCGCAAATCGATTCGGCGGCTTTCCACGCCTCGATGCCCTCGCGCTTGCGCAGCCGGCCCATCCACAGCGCCGGAAGACAGAGCGCGTAGGCCAAGCGGCTGCGCTTCGAATAGGTTAGGATCTCGAAACTGTCCTCGAACAAGTCCGCGCCGGTGGTGATTTTGAAGGGGCCGCCGTAATGTTTCGTCCGGCCTACCACGATGATCGTTGCGCGCCGCTCCTGGCCATGCGAATCGACGCGGATTTCCGCGAAGTTGTAGCTCAGCAGCTGGCGCAAGCCCTCCGCCCAGTAGGCGATAATTCCAGCGCGCTTCTTGAGTCCGGCGTGAACGCCGTTGACGATAGCGCCATCTGGCCCCGCTCCTCCGACTGACAGAAAGTAGCGGCCCTGGCGCGGCATGGCTTCGGAATGATTTCCGTTAAGCGGGACGGCAAGCCCCAGCGCGATTCGCCGTATATTCGCATTGGGAATCAGCCGGGCGGCGTGAGGTATGTCCCACGGAATGCGCAGCTCTTTCGCCAAAATATTTGCTGTGCCAGCGGGCAGAAGAGCCATGGGAGTCTGTGTGCCGGCGAGGCCGTTGACCACTTCGTTGATGGTGCCGTCGCCGCCGCAGGCGATCACCATGCCGCGGCGATCGTCAGAGGCGGTGCGGGCAATTTTTGTGGCGCTATTTGGCGCGTGGGTGGGGGCGAGTTCGGTCGTAATGCCCGCTTCCTTCAGAATGCGGACGGCTTGCTCGATCTCCGCGAAACGGCGGTTGCGACGCCGGCCGCTGGTCGGATTGTAGATGAGCAGGGCGTCCTTAATCGCGTTCGGCACGGGTTTGGTCCTGAAGGCGCACTCTAGCAGGGCATTGTATACTACTCGGCGCCTGAGCTGACCGTGCCTCTCTTAGGACGGTGCTCTGAAGTTTTGACTCCCGAGGCGCGCATGGCTTCCACGAAGACGACCCATTCCGGCGACGCGCGCAAGAAAATCGACCAGTTGCGCGAAGAAATTCGCCGCCATGAATACCTCTATTTTGTCGAAGACAACCCGGAAATATCGGATGCTCAATTCGACCGGCTGATGAACCGGCTCAAAGAGCTGGAAGCGCAGCATCCCGAATTAGTCACGCCGGATTCGCCGACGCAGCGAGCCGGTGGCGCGCCGCGATCGGGTTTCCAGGAAGTGCGGCACACGACGCCGATGGTCAGCCTCGATAATGCCTTTTCCGTCGAGGCGCTACGCGATTTCGACCGCCGCGTGCGCGAAACCACGGGGCGCGAGAAAGTGGATTACCTCGCCGAGCATAAGTTCGACGGGCTGAGCATGTCGCTGGTTTATGAAGGCGGCCGGCTGGTGCGCGGCGTCACGCGCGGGGACGGCATCACCGGCGAGGACGTGACTCCCAACGTCAAAACGATTCGCAGCATTCCGCTGAACGTCGATCCGGCGCTGTTGAAAAAAGCCGGGCTGCCTGGCAATTTCGAAGTGCGCGGCGAAGCGATTATGACTCGCAAGGCGTTTCAGGAGATGAATCGCCAGCAAGAGGAGCAAGGCGGCAAAATTTTCGCCAATCCTCGTAATGCAGCGGCGGGCTCGATTCGCGTGCTGGACTCGCGCATCACCGCGTCGCGCAAGCTGGATTTCTTTGCGTATTACCTGCTGGTGGATGGCCGCGCAGCGAAGAAGCGCCTTTCGGAATCGCTCGAAGCGCTGAAGACGCTGCACTTCAAGGCCAGCGATGATTGGAAGCTGTGCCATTCGCTGGAAGAAGTGGAGCGCTACATCGCCGCCTGGGAATCGAAGCGCGAAAAGCTGGCGTACGAAATCGACGGCATCGTGATCAAAGTGGACGAAGTTTCGCTACAGAACGAGCTGGGGTTCACCTCCAAAGCGCCGCGCTGGGCGCTGGCTTACAAATACCCGGCGCATCAGGAAACCACGGTGATCCGCGAGATTCAGGTGAGTGTGGGGCGCACCGGAGTGCTGACGCCGTTCGCGGTTTTCGAGCCGGCGCAGATCGGCGGCGTGACGGTCTCGAAATCGACGCTGCACAACATGGACGAAATCGAGCGGCTGGGCGTGCACGCCGGAGACACGGTGCTGGTCGAGCGCGCAGGCGAAGTGATCCCGCACGTGCTGAAGGTGGTGAGGCACGGCAAGGAAGAAAAAGAATTCCACATGCCGGAGAAATGTCCGGTGTGTGGCACGCGCGTCCACCGGCGGGAAGGCGAAGTGGCCTACCGCTGCGTCAACGTGTCGTGCCCGGCGCGGCGGCGCGAGTCGATGCTGCATTTTGCCAGCCGCCACGCCATGAATATCGACGGGCTGGGCGAAAAGATCGTCGATCAGCTGATTCAGGGCGATCTGGTACGCGATTTCGCAGACCTATACAAACTGGATTTGGAGACGCTGTCGAACCTGGAGCGCATGGCGGAGAAATCGGCGCAGAACCTGCTGGACGAAATCGAGGCCAGCAAGAAAGCAGGCCTCACGCGGCTGATCTACGCCATCGGCATTCCGTTCGTGGGCGAGCGCACCGCGCAACTGCTGGCCGCGCATTTCGGTTCGATGGAGAAGTTGCGCGACGCGAGCGAAGAGGAATTGGTGGAGGTGGGGGAAATCGGCCCGAAGATCGCCGAGGGCGTCCGCGAATTTTTCTCCGAAAGCGCCAATCGCAAGCTGATCGACCGCCTGCGCGCCGTCGGCGTGGTGATGAAGGAAGAGCGCGCCGCGCCGAAGAGCGCCAAGTTCGCGGGCATGACGTTCGTCTTCACCGGCACGCTGACGAAGCGCTCGCGCGAAGAGGCCGAAGCGCTGGTGGCGTCGCACGGCGGCAAGGCCGGATCGTCTGTTAGCAAAAAGACGAATTACGTGGTGGTGGGCGCCGATCCCGGATCGAAGTTCGGCAAAGCAAAATCGCTCGGCGTCCCCATTCTTGACGAAGCGCAATTCGAAAAATTGCTGTCATCGAAGTAGCAGGCCTGGGCCCCGCTTCTGAAACGTGAGGGAGGCGTGCATGCGCAAGGTTCATTACTGCTCGGCGATGAGCTTGGACGGCTATATCGCCGGTCCGAACGGCGAGTACGACTGGATCGTCGCCGAGCCGGAAATTGATTCGGCCATGGAAGAGGATTTCAAGCGCTTTGATACAGCGCTAGTGGGCCGCAAGACATTTGACACCATGGTACGCGAACACCGGACGGAAATTCCCGGACTGGAAGTGATCGTCTTCTCGCGCACGCTCCGGCAGAGCGAGTTTCCCCAAGTTCAAATTATTTCGGAAAATGCGCGCGAAACCGTTGCCGCGCTACGCCAGAAAGCCGGAAAGGAGATTCTGCTCTTTGGCGGGGGCGAATTGTTTCAAAGCTTGCTGTCGGATGGCCTGGTCGACGTCGTGGAGGTTGCGATCATTCCCGTGCTGCTCGGCGGAGGCATTCCGCTGCTCCCCGCATCCTCGGCGCAGCATCGGCTGGAACTCACCGCGCACAAAGTCTACAAAAGCGGGATCGTGGCTTTAGACTACTCGGTCGTCGGCTAGCACCAGGGCGCGACCGGTGCGGTGCGCCATAGTGCCATCAGCGGTTCTGTTCAATTTTCTTGACCAGGCCTTTGACCACGCTCCCAGCGTCGCTCTGGTCGGCCTTCCCCGAGCCTCCGCCGAAAGGTGCGGCCATACCCTTGAACGTCCCGGTTTGATCCCAGCTCATCACTTCCGCGCCCGTTTTCGCGTCAACCAGAGTGAAGCGCACTTTCAACTTCGATTCGCCTGCGCCAAATCCAGCGATATAACGCTCGGCGCGATTGCCCTTTTTGAACGCCACGATGCTCCCGTTCAAGATGAGACGGCGGTGCTGGCTCGTCGGGACTGAAGGCGATAGCTGATCCGCAGCCGAATTTGGCGCGATCGGCTGCGCCGCGTTCACGCGCAAATCGAGCGGTTCGGCCACACCCGAAGGTTCGGCGGGAGCTGGGGCGGCGTTGATTACCGCGTTAAACACTGCAGCCGCCTGCAACTTCGCGACGGCGTCGCTCTGCAGCGCTGATTCGAGCCCGATGGGCAAATCTTTCGTGGCCGGACTCTTTTGCACGGTGAAACCTTCCACGACGATCGCCGTGTATGGCGAGAGTTTTTTCGCGCCTTGTCGACGTTGCGCCCCGGAAACTGCGGGCGCGCTCGTGAAGGCTAGAACGACGGCCCAAATCAAAGATCGAGGCATTGCACTGGACCCGCTGGCGTAGATCCGTAGTTTGCGATCCATAAGAGGAAATCGAAGCACGGTCCGCGCGCAAAGGAAATCAGGCATTCGCGGTATAATTGCGCCAGCGGGTGAGCCGGGTGATCGCCGGTTCCGGTGCAAAAGCCGGGACGGGAGGAAAGTCCGGACTCCGATCGTGGCGAACTCGCGAGAGTCGGCCACGATGGGGCAACGCGCCTGGTAACGCCAGGGGGCCGGTCCTTGAGGATTTGCGGGCGCGAGCTCGCGCCAGGGAACGCGGCTACGGAAAGTGCCACAGAAAATAAACCGCCGGTGCGGCTTGAGCCTCGGCGGCAGGCTTGCGGGAAACCGCGGAGCTTGCCAGTTTCGGCAAAGCGCATTTGGTAAGGGTGAAAAGGTGGAGTAAGAGCCCACCGCCTCGTCAGCAATGGCGGGGGCACGGAAAACCCCGCGTGGAGCAAGGCCAAATAGGAGGGAAGGGCTGGCCCGGCCCGTATGCATTCGCGCTAATGCCCTGTGCTTTTTGGGGCAGGTGAATGCTGCGACCCTCGGGTAGGCTGCTGGAGTCCCGGAGCGATCCGGGACCTAGAGGAATGATCGCCGCGCCGCGTTGTGCGCATCTCGATGCGAATCGAATGCGCGCCGCACAGCGAACAGAATCCGGCTTACAGGCTCATCCGCGAATCATTGGTCGGCGCGATGTGGAATCGGCGGTCCGAACTTCACAGTGCGGCCGTCATGCTTTTGGCAGTCCTACGGTGCCGCCTGCGACAGAGGTGAAGAGGGGCCGGCCCGGTGTCGTGGCTATTCCCGCTTCGGTTCTCATCGAGAGAGGCCAGCCGCTCTATCGCTGACGGGTAAAATAGAGGTCGTCAGTCGCGACGCGGAGTCAGTCGTATTGCCGAACCGCGCAAACCTCCGCCGTGAATTCATACACATGCACCGTCACGAATTGTGAAACCTCTGCCGCCGCTTTCCGTCTCAATATGTGAGTGAAAAAGTGGCGAACGGAGGTGGCGAACGTGCGCCGGCTCATCATCGCAGTACTGCTCTTCGCTTTTTCAACGGCCGCGCAGCGCAGCCCTATGCAGCCAGCTCCTCAGGAATCGGCGCCTGCGGTCGGAAATTCGGCGCAATCGGGCGTTCTCATCGTTCCGGCCAGCACAATGATTCCGGTAGCGCTCACGCAGTCCGGCGCTCAGCGTGGCTACGCGAAAAACTTTCAACGAAGGCCCCCAAAATGGATGCGCCGATCGAATCGAATTCCGACGGACTTTGACAACCGGAATTCCTTGCACAGACATCGCATGGCTTCCCAAATTGGGAATTCGTAAGAGGCGGCAGCGCGAACAGCTCTCAGCTTAGAATATTAACTGGATTTTTCTGTTGTGGCAGGCCGCGACGTGTGATTAGCTCGCACTCGGTGATGCCGGACACAGATCGGCACGTTCCGTGGCTACCCTCCGCGCTGCGTAAGGTTTCGTCTATCACTTGATTTTGTTGATGGGGCAATTTTAGAGAGCTGCTGCGCTCGCGCGGTCGTACTCCGTCCGATTGGGGAATCCATCGCAAAACGGCTGCAGCCACAAAGGATTCAATGAAAGTCTTACTGTACAACCCTGATAACGGCGTAACTCGGAACTTCATGCCGCATCTTTGGATGTTCTTGCTGCAAGCGCTCACTCCGGCGGGCCACGAAGTGGCGCTGATCGACGGCAACGCTCAGCCGATGGACGAAGAAAGCATTGCGCGCTATGTGCGTGAAAACAATATCGGGCTGGTGGGCATCGGCGCGATGACTCGAATGATTGCCAAAGCCTACCGCATGGCGGATGCCGTGCGCGGCGCAGGCGTGAAGGTTGTCATGGGCGGACCGCATGTGACGGAGCTGCCGGATGAAGCACTCGGCCGCGATGGCGGTCCGCGCCACGCCGACGCGGTGGCGCTCGGCGAAGCGGACGCAACATGGCCCCAAATCGTGGAAGATGCGGCGCGCGGCACGCTCCACGATGTCTACGCGCCAGTGGACTCCGCTGGGAAGGAGCGCAAACCGCCGCTGCAGCCGTATCCGGTGATTCCCTGGGACAAGATCAAGCTGGACCAGTTCAATTTGCTTCCGGGCATGTTGCATCCGCTGCTGAAGCGCGTGGGCGCTGGATGGGGCACGTTTCGAATCATTCCGGTCGAATCCGGACGAGGCTGCCCGTACGGATGCGAGTTTTGCACGGTGACGGGCTTTTTCGGCGACTCGATCCGCTTTCGCACCAATGAGAGCGTGGTAAACGAGCTGCTGTTGCTGAAAGCGCGGGCGCGCGAAGAGGGCGGCCAGATTGCGGTGTTTTTCATTGACGACAATTTCGGCATCAACCCCAAGCGCACAAAATCTTTGCTGCGAGACATCATCGCAGCGAAGGCACAGGTGCATTGGGTGGCGCAAATCAGCGCCAATCTGCTGCGCGACGAGGAGCTTGTGGAATTGATCGCCGCGGCCGGCGGCAAATGGATTTTCATCGGAATGGAGTCCATCGATCCAGCCAACCTTGCCGACGTCAAAAAGGGTTTCAACAAACCGGCGGAGTACGCGGCCGTCTTGGAACGGCTGGAGCGGCACAACGTGTTTGCCATTACCTCTTTTATTTTTGGCATGGACAACGACACGCCGGGAGTGGCGGAGCGAACCATGAGGGAGATTCGCAGCTGGCCGCCGGGATTACCGATTTTCGGCTTGATGACCCCTTTGCCGGCGACGCCGCTCTATAAGAGGCTGGAAGCTGCCGGGCGGCTCACGCGTCCGAAGCATTGGCAAGAATTCATACCGTTCGCGATGGCGCACACGCCGTTAAACATGAGCATCGACGAAGCTCATAACGAGGTGCGGCTCGGCTGGGCTAAATCGTATAGTCCACAGGCTATCGAAAAGGCCGTAGATTCGCTCAGTCACAAGCCGCTGGGTTATCGCATCAATATTTTTATTGCGCGCCTTTGTTTCCGTGGGATTTACTTCCCGCAAATGGGCCGCTTTGCCTGGATGAAATCGATTGCCGAAAATCGGCAAACCGTATTCAAACTCCAAAAGCAAGGGATTCGGACCGGACTGCATGCGGCGGAGCCATCCGCGATGACCTCGCCAGTCACGGCAGGAGAGCAATCATGCGCCGTACAGTTGACTCGCCGCGAATAGATCACGCCCAACGCCGTCGCCGCCCGTACGTCGGGCGGTCAGCTCCCCGCTAAGAATTCTCGCTGCTGTCAGTTTGAATTTGCCACTTGAGGGCGTGCGGGGCGACTACTCATGTCCGATCCGTTTGAGCTGCGGATCGAGCAGCGGTTCATGAACGCTCAATTCGCGGGAACGAACGGGCGCTTTTTTCCGCCACTTCAGGAAATTGTCCATGTAGGTGTAAAAGACCGGGGTGTAATACAGCGTGATGAACTGCGCGAAGATCAGCCCGCCGACGACGCACAAACCCAGCGGGCGCCGGGCACCCGCGTCGGCGCCAAATCCGATGGCGATCGGAAGCGTGCCCATGATGGCCGCGGCGGTGGTCATCATAATCGGCCGGAATCGAATCACGGAGCCCTGATACGCAGCCTCCGCGGCTTCGATGTCGCCCTTCCGTTCGAGCTCCAGCGCGAAATCGACCATCATGATCGCATTCTTTTTTACGATGCCGATCAGCATGATCAGGCCGACGAATCCATAGATATCGAGTTCCATATGGAACAGAGAAAGCGTCAGCAGGCCGCCGAACGCAGCAGCAGGCAAGCCCGACAGAATGGTAACCGGGTGAATGTAGCTCTCATAAAGAATGCCGAGAACAAGATAGATCACCAGAATAGCCATGATGAGGAGAATGGGAAGTGTGGTGAGCGATTGTTGAAAAGCCTGGGCGCTGCCTTGGAAACTGGTGGTGATCGATAGCGGCAGCATCGAGCTGGCCAGTTTCTGCACTTCGTCGACCGCCTGACCAAGGGCGATGCCGGGAGCCAGATTGAACGAAATGGTGACGGAAGGAAGCTGGCCCGTGTGGTTGACGGTGAGCGGCCCCACATTGGTGGTGAATTTCGAGACCGCGCTGAGCGGCACCAGCTGGCCGGAACTGGAATGGATGTACAGATCCGACAGCATGTTGGGATCTTCCTGGAAGCGCTCCTGCACGTCGAGAACGACCCAGTATTCATTGTTCGGCGCGTAGATGGGCGAGACCAACCTCTGACCGTAAGCGCTATAGAGGGCATCTTCCACCTGCTGGGGGGTCACTCCGAGCGCCGACGCTTTGTCGCGGTCGACCACGACATTGGCCTGCGGATTCTTGATCTGCAGGTCGCTGGTGACGCCGGAGAGATCGGGAAGCCCCTTCATTTTTTGCTCCAGCTCTTGCGCGTACCGGTAAAGCGTCCCCGTCTGCGGACTCGATAGAGTGAACTGGTAGAGGCTCTTGCTCTGCTGTCCGCCGATGCGTATGGCCGGAGGATTCTGGAGAAAAACCTTGATGCCCGGCACTTTTCCAAGCTTTGGCTGAAGTTCCTGCATCACGTCGTCGATGGACATGTGGTGCTCGAAAAGAGGGCGGACGAAACGGACCACCGAGCCGAGCACGGGTGTGTGGCCAAAGCTGGCGGTCAAATGGTCGTATGTTGGGCTGTCGGTCCAGGGACGATCCGAAATGTCGCGCAGATGCAAGAAGGCGTTTCCATTATTCAATCCCGTGCCGCTGGTGTCGCTGATGCTCGAATGGAACTGCACGACATTGGGGTCGGACTCGAAAATGCGGTTGATTGCTTCCTGGTGAACCTTCATGTCGACGAAAGAGATGCCTTGATTGGCTTCCGTGGAAACCTGAATTTCGGAGAGATCTTCCTCCGGCAGGAATCCCTTCGGGATCACCCAGAATTCCCAAATGGTGCCTCCTAGAATGGCCACTCCGAGGATCATGATGGCTAACCGATGCCGCAGCGACCAGCGCAGGCTGACGCCGTACCAGCGCAGCGAGCCCTCTAGAACGCCCTCGAGTTTGCGATAGAGCCAGCCATGATGTTGTTCATGCTCGGGACGAAGATAGCGGCTGCAAACCATCGGCGTGAGCGTCAGCGAGACCACGCCGGAAACCAGTACCGCGGAAATAATCACCACCGAGAATTCGTGCAGCAGGCGTCCGAAAACGCCGGCCATGAAGAAAACCGGAAGAAATACGGCCGCGAGCGAAAGCGTCATCGATAAGATGGTGAATCCGACTTCCTGCGAGCCGTCGTACGATGCCTGGAGCGGGCTCTTGCCCATCTCCATGTGGCGGACGATGTTTTCGAGCACGACGATGGCGTCGTCGACCACGAAACCCACCGATAGAGTTAAGGCGAGCAAGGATAAATTGTCGATGGTGTAGCCCAGCAGATACATCACCGCGAACGTGCCCACGATGGCCATCGGCAGGGCCAGGCTGGGGATGACGGTGGCGGAAACGTTGCGGAGAAACAGGAAAATAACCAAAACCACCAGCACCACCGCGAGCAGAAGCGTGAATTTTACGTCGTTGACGGATTCGCGAATGGGCACCGACCGGTCGTACTCAATCGAGAGGTCGATCGACGGAGGCACCAAAGTGTAAAAGTGTGGGATCAGTTTGCGGATACGGTTGACGATATCGATGGTGTTCGTGCCCGGCTGCCGCTGAACGGCTAACAGAATCCCTGGGATGCCGTTGATCCAGCTTTCCACGTAGCGGTCTTGCACGCCGTCGGCGACGGTAGCGATTTGGTCCAGCCGCACCGGAGCGCCGTTGCGGTAGGCGACGATGATGGGACGATAGGCGGCAGCGTCGTTCAGCTGGCCGTTGGACTCGAGGTTATACGCTTTATGCGGGCCGAAGAGCGTGCCCATGGGCATGTTCACGTTGGCGTTTTGAATCGCCGTTTCCACCTCATCGATGCCGATCTGGCGGCTGGCCATGGCGTCCGGATCGAGTCCAACACGCACGGCGTAAGTGGCCTGCCCATTGACGGTCACTTGCGCCACACCGGGAACCATCGAAATCTGCGTGGCAATAAGGCTTTCAGCGTATTTATCGACGTCGTAGAGCGGTAACGTTGGCGAGGTGACCGCCAGCAAAAATATCGACTGATCGGCCGGGTTCACCTTCCGGAAGGTCGGGGGATAAGGCATATTCGGCGGCAACTGATTGGCAGCAGCGGAAATCGCCGTTTGGACGTCCACGGCGGCGGAATTGATATTGCGGTCGAGCGAAAATTGCAGGGTAATCTCGGTGTTGCTGAGCGAGCTTGTCGACGTCATCGAATCGAGGCCGGCAATAGTGGTGAATTGCTTTTCGAGAGGGGTGGCCACCGAGGAAGCCATTGTCTCCGGGCTTGCGCCGGGAAGCCCGGCGGAGACCTGGATGGTCGGAAAATCCACATTGGGTAAATCGCTGACCGCCAGATCGCGGTAAGCGAGAATCCCGAATCCCAGGATGGCCAGCATCAACAGACTGGTCATCACCCGGCGCTCAATAAACAGCTTGCTAAGATTCATGGGATCCCAACGCTGCTAAATCGCTTTCGTGAAATACACCTTGATGCCCGGAGTCAGGTCCACCTGTCCGTCGGTCACCACGGTTTCTCCCGTAGAGAGGCCCTGCAAAATTTGGGCCTGATTGTTGATGGTTTCCCCTACCTTCACCTGCCGGACGTCAACCGTCATGTTGGGCTCTACCACGAAAACGAATTGTCCTTGTTGCCCGGCCTGCAGAGCTTGCGAAGGAACGACGATCACATTCTGCTGCTCGCCTAAACGAAGATGGACATTGGCGTACTGGCCGGGCCAGAGATGGTGATCGGCGTTGGAAAACGTGCCCATCAGCTCGATGGTTCCGGTATTCGCATCGACCGTGTTGTTGACGAAGGAAAGGTAACCGTTCTCGGGAATCGTGCTATCGGGCGGCGTTGCCTGCACCGTCAGGCGCGACCGCGCCATCGCCAGCTTGATCTGGCCCAGATATTGTTGGGGCACTGAAAAAACAACGTACAGCGGCGAAATTTGATTGATTACCACGAGCACGGGAGTGCTGTTGGCCGACACCGTAGCGCCCGGGTACACCAGCTGTGCCCCGGTTACGCCGCTAATGGGGGCGTAGATCGAGCAATAGGAAAGCTGAATTTTCGCGCCTTGGATGGCCGCTTCGTCGGCGGCAACAGTTGCTACGGCGGACGAAGAGGTCGCCTGATATTGGTCGTATTGCTCCTTCGAGACCACGCCGTCCCGAAACAGCTCGTTGTAACGCCCCAGCTCAGCGCTATCGAGTTCGTCTTGCGCCTTGTCCCTGGCCAGCGCCGCTTGGTCCTGCGAAAGCGTCGCCAGAAACGGCGCGTCGTCAAGCTTTACCAGCAGATCTCCCTGATGAACGAATCCGCCTGGCCGGTAATAGACGGTCTTGACGATGCCGGCTACCTGAGATTCGACGGAGACGGTTTTGAAGGCTTGGCCCGTGCCGATCGCATGCAACTCGATGGGAATCGAAGTCCGTTGCACTTTTGCAACGACCACCGGCACGGCGGATGCGCTCTGCGGCCGCGAAAGAGCGCCGCTGGTGCTCGATGTCTGCCCGGCGCCCGGGGCGTCGCTGCAGCCGGCCACAAGCAGCACCGCCAACAGAGAGATGGCCGCAAGGTTCTTAAAGCTGCCCATTATTTGCCTTGAAGCATGTATGCATACCCGACGAAAATCCGCGCCAAGCGGCCGTTCGCCTAGAAGACGCGCCAGCGGCAGGCTGCGAAAAATACCGCGTCCCAAACCAAGATTCTAACCGAACGAGGATTTCATCTTCGTTAAGTTTCGTTAAGTTCGACGCGTGGGTTTCGCGTTCCGTTTCGCGTGGCCGTCAGCGCATGCAGGAACGACGTGTTGATGCGGAGCGCGGCAACGCCCGCGATCCTTGGGTAGGCCGCTGGAGTCGCGGAGCGATGCCGAGACACGCGGCCGCGCTCACGCCCACTTATCGATCGATTCGCTGCGGGTGCGCTCCATGTTGGCGATTTGGAAGAAAGCATTGGCCTGGCCGCCGCAAACCACGAAATTGATCTGCCGTTCGGACACGAAGAACGGAATTTGCGCGTCGTCCGGCATTTTGTACCACGTGGCGTAAGGCTCTCGCCCCTGCAGCGCCAGCGGGTAGAGGTGAAACGGCGCGAGGAACGATTCCTTGAAGTCCTTCACCGTGCGCGTGGTGTTTTTGAAAACGTAATCGGTAAGCTTTTGCTTGTTGTCGTAGCCCTGCGCCACCAGCCGCTGCGCCACCAGCGGATCGAGAATTGCCAACGCGCCGGAACCTCCCACCATCGACTGGCACATGAAGCTAATCTGCTGGTCGAACATCGCCGGCTCCGCGCTGGCGCCCTTCGCGCCGTGTCCCTGGCGGACATCGGGTCCCATATACAAGCTGACGACGTTTTCCTCGCGCTTATGTCCGAATTGGACGTGAAGCGGCTCCCACGGGCTATTCTTCTCGTCTTCAACGATCACGCAATTGTTGTAATCCAGTTGGTTGCCTTGCGAGCCCTGGTAGGTATCACCGGGGATACCCGCGTTGCTGAGGTTCTTGCCCATCAGCGTCCACGACCGGCCGATGGTGGCGTTGGAGTGCGCGAACGGGCTCAGCGCGCCTAGGCCATAATTCATGTTGAGCTTGTCGCGGATGGGACCGTTTATTACGATCGCGCTGCTGCTCGAGGTGGTGGAACCGAACAACCCGAGCATGCCCACGGAAGCCATCGCCAGCACCACGGGGAAGTATTCAGGTCTGCATCCGGCCATCACCGCATTCACGGCGACTTGCCGGACGGTGTATCCCCAGCGCGAGGACGTGTAGCCCACACCCTGCAGCGGCGTCCGCAGCACCTCGTCGGGGCTGTGGCTGGTGCCTGTCAGCATGGCCTCCACTTTTTCTTCCGTGGGAATGATGATCGGCATGTAATCGGTCATGCCGTTGGTCATGAAGGTTTCTTGCAGATTGTCCGCGGTGTCTGTAAACGTAGCCGGGCCCGCGGCAATCGGTTCCACGCCGGACTTCATTTCATCCGCGAAGAGCGGCCTCGTCAGATCGTCCACGATTTCCTTCATGATCTGAATTCCCGATACCGGATCGGGATTCACGATATAGGCCGCGAGTTCCTCAGCCGTTTTGCCGCCGACGGGATGAGGTGTAAACACCTCGCGCAGGTGCGGCATGCCGTCCCTCGCCGCCGTGAGCTGTGATATTTCCTTATATGCAACAGTGCACATCGGAATTGCCGGAACGCCCATCTTTTCCATCGTTACGCAGTGACTCACGGTCGCTGGGGCGCAGCCTCCTCAATGCCCAATGGCCATGACCGTCGCGTAGCCGTTGGCTTCGATCTCGGCCCAGAGCTTTGGGTCGTCCGCCGCATACACGCCGGCTTTCTTGCGGAAGATGGTCTTCACGCCGGGCATGTTTTGCTGAAACCACGCCTGAATTTTCAGCAGGAGGGTCTCGCTGCCGTCAAAATGCGTGGCGTCGACCAAATAGATGGTTTTGCCGTCGAGGGAACTGGCGCGCGTCGCCATGGCATAGAGATGAACGGGAGGCGGCGTGCCCTTGGGGCTGACCGCCGTGATTTTGGGCTCGCCCTCCGCTCCTCGACGGGCGCTCTTCTTATTCTTCGCTTCCGTCGCGCGCGCATCCAGCAGCAGAGCGGGCGACAATCCGAGCATCGACAAAAGTTTGCGCCGATTCATTTCTCACCTCTCCAGGGCCTAACCAACAAGCGTGAACGCCCGACACTATAACAAGCCTGCCTTCAAAGGCCACGCAAAAATGGCGGGCGAGGTTCGGCGAAAAAAGCTGCCCTGCTAAACAGAGGAAAGGCGGCGAAAGGGTCAAGAAATGCCTGGAAAACCTTTGAGATTAGTGGCCACTCACACTAGTATGGCGCGGCGCGTGGGCGAGCCCGGTGTTGTCGCGCCGGGCCGCGAATTCGGAGGAATCCTTGACCATCGAAGACGGCCGGCGACCCGCTCGAACGAAAGTTCCGCCGCCGTGGATCGTCGGCATGGCCATTTTCCCGTTCGGCCTCGTCATGGGGTTCACTGTCACGGCCTTGCCCTTTCTGCTGACCCACCTGGGCATTCCGCTCTACAGGGCGGCGGAGGTCAGCGGCATCGTTATGTCGCCCACGTTCTGGGGATTCTTGCTGCAGCCTCTAATGGACACCGGCCTTACCCGCCGCGCCTACACGTGGCTTACGACGGGCGTTTCGGCGATTTGCCTCGCGGTCGCTTTGATTCTGCTGTCCGTCGCGCATCTGGGAATTGCCGCGGCGCTGTTGCTCGTTGCCGAGCTCTCGATGGTTCTGTATTCCGGCGCGGTCACGGGATGGACGGCGCAATTTACGCCCGATTCGCTGCGCGGCTCGGTGAGCGGCTGGACGAACGTCGCGAATCTGGGCGGCGGCGCGCTCGGGTCATTGGTTGTGATGTCCCTCGCGCCGCATGTATCGGCGCACCGGCTCGGGCTCGGACTGGGCGCTGCGATTGTGCTGGGCGCTGCGCCCGCACTGCTTTTTCCGGAGGCGACGCGCTCTGCCTTCCGCTTCCGCCAAATTTTCACTGACGCGCTAAAGACCACGTGGCGCGCGTGCAAAACGAAAGAGGTACTTACCGGCTTCGCGGTGTTTCTGGTTCCAGCCAGCGCGGAAGCGGCCATCAATCTGTTTTCCGGTATGGGCGACGATTTCCATACGCCAACTTCGACGGTGGTTTGGGTCACCGGCGCCGGGTGCGCCATCACCGCATCGATTGGCGCGCTGCTGGGTGGGTATGCCGCGAATCGGGTTTCGCGGGGGCGCTTGTATCTTGGCGCGGGGCTAGTCACCAGCTTCGTGGCGCTTGCCATGGCGCTCGCGCCACATACACCGATGGACTTCATTCTTGGCGCGCTGGTTTACAACGGACTCGCTGGAGTGGTGTACGCGGCCTTCAATGCTTTCGGGTACGAACTGGTGGGCAATAATAGTGCGGTGGCCAGCACGCAGCTGGGCTTGTTCTCCGCATCCACAAATTTTGCCATCGTTTACATGACCTGGGCCGATGGGCTGACCTCGAAATCTTTTGGCGTGACCGGCCTGCTGCTGACGGACAGCCTCGCCAGCATGGTTTCTGCGATCCTACTGCTGATTCTTCTACGCAAGCTGCTCACGCGGCCCCGCGGCGACGATGCGGAGTTGCTCGTCATCCCCAGCCTTGCTTCCAGCGCCGAGCCCGCCGACTGACGATTTCCAGTTTCATGATTTGCGGGGATCCCGCCGTATTTCAGCACGCGATACTCTCCACTGTGCCGTCTGGCACTTGTGATGACAAAGTGAGTCACACGAAAAAAGTATCCGTGCGGGATGTACGCTATGGCTTTAGGCACATTGAGCGGCTGCTGCGCCAGGCTGAAGAATTCCAGGTTACCAAGCGCCGGCGAGTCATCGCCCGGTTCGTGCCGCCGACTTCTTGCATGTCGACGCGGCTCTGGAGTTAGAAGTCGATTTTCTGTGCACCTTCGATGAGCGCCAGCGGAGCCTTGCGCGCGCCGTTCACCTCAAGCTGAACTGAACGAACCGGCCGCCCGCCACTTGGGGGAGGCGCAACCCTTTACGTTAGGTCACGCTCACAAACTGGGCGGGACTTGTGTCGAGGCGGCGCCGAGAATTTTCAGGCTGTGCTTTCCTTGCACGAACACCACCACATGCAAGTTGGCGCGATTCCAATGCGAATTGAACTTCACGCGGGCGCTGCCGGAAAATCCGCTTTGATCTTTGGCTCTCGCGACGCCAACCTTCTGTAGGGTCCGCAACACGGCGGCATGGTACAGCTGATGTCCGGCATTCTCGCCCGCGCTTACCGACGAGTGCAGGCCGTCTTCAGTGACTGCTAGCCAGACGTCCGCATCTCCTTGCGCTTTGGCAGCCGCGAGACTTCCCACCGATACGGAAAATTCTTGCGCGTCCTTGCCGTCCGTGTTTCCGGGCGTGAGCGTGACCGCGACTTGCGGACTCAGCGACGCGATCTCAATCGTCCGCTCGGCTGCAGCGGTAAAGCTGCCCACTAGCTGGCTTTCGCCATCAACTACCATCTGTGGCGTGTATTCCGTGCCGGCCTTCAGCTTTTCCACATAATCCTGTTGCCTGAGGGTCCATTCCGGCGACGAGAAGGGGTCGACCCAGCCGTCGTGGTTCCAGTAGTCCACGTGCTCCTCAATCGCGATCACTTCCACGCGCGGGATCGGCTGCCGATGTTCCAGATTCTTCAGCAGCTCGTCGGCAGGCGGGCAATCGGAGCAGCCCTCCGAAGTAAACAGCTCAACGACGACAGGCCTGCGCGCTGATGCTGAGGGATTCTGCGTTACCGTAGGCGCAGCTCCGGCGCTGCACCAGCAAGCCAAGCAGGAGACCAGAACAATAGGCTTGAAAAATCGGGTAACTGCACGCATGATCATCAGCGATTCTCGCCCGATTGCCCGAGCCGCATCGTCGTAAAATCACGGTCCGAATCGAGCTTCCCGGGGAACTTTTCCTCGTACGAGGATAATCCAGAGCAGATGATCTCATGAAATGGAGAGAATCCGAACGCCTTCATCTCGCTCATGGCCTCTTTCGCGGTCCATTTCTCGTCCGCCATACGATACGCCGCAACCATCATTCCAGTGCGGTCGATTCCAGTGTTGCAATGGACGAAAACCCTCTTGCCGGGATTTTTGCGCAGCAAGTTCAGGAAACGAGCGATCAGCGCGTCCTTCGGACGCATGCAGAACCATGGAATTGGCACGTACCGCATGCCCAGCTTGGTTACGATGTCTCGCTCGCTCCGGCGATTTCCGCGAAGATCCACGACGATGGCGACGTGCATCTTGGCAAGTTCCTCGAACCCCTCCTTTGTCGGCTGCGCGCCGCGGTACAGTGTGGGAGTCACTTCGCCCAGGTTCGGCAGTCCCTCCACGATTAGCTTGCGCGCGAATTTCATTCGAGTGCCCGCTTGAAAATGTGTATTGGCCTGTGCAGGGAACGCAAGGCTGCTAGCGATCGCTGGGTGAGGAGGGAAAGTCAGAAAAAGGAACATAGCAGTCGTTATTCTCTTCCGGCTCAGGAGATTTAGTACTGGCATCATCGCGGAAAGTGAGGGCCATCCAATAGTAGCTCAAATTGAAGTCCGATTCCTGACGACGGAGCTTCGCCTTGCCTCGCGCGCTTTTGGAGGGTTGCCGGGTCTTGGCAAGCCGCGAGAATCATGGGAAGTGGAATCCGAGCATAACCGGCATATAATGCGCGGCACTTGAAGGTCAGAACGGCCGACGGGCCAAGACGCGGAAGGGCGAGGAGGCGGCGATGGGAGCGGTGGAAAAGAAGAACGAGAAAATCGTGAGGGATTTTTTCAAGGCGCTGAGCTCGGGGAGACTGGAAAAAGTGCGGCCGCTGTTTCACGAGCGCGCCACCTGGAAAGTGATGGGCACGGGCATCCCCGGCGAAGGCGAGCGCAAGGGACGCGACAACATCATCGACAATTTTCTGGCGCCGGTGCGCGGCATGTTCGTCGAAGGCGATCCGAAGGTGCACATCGACAAGCTGATTTGCCAGGGCCCGTTCGTCGCCGTGGAAGGGCGCGGTCTTGGAAAATTCAAGGACGGGCGCCCGTACTCCAACCGCTACGCCTACGTGCTGGAGCTCAAGGACAACAAAATTTACAACTTTCGCGAATACATGGATACCTACTACGTGAGCCAACTCGGCGTCTCGCCCGATTAACCGTACTCTCGCCAGTCGTCGCGTTCTCCCGTGGAAGCGCCGGGTTTCGAAATGTGAGGCTTCCACAGTACCGTAAATGCATCAGCTAAATCTCGCAGCGTTCGACTTCCGCAATGCGCCCAACGGAAAGTACGTTCACTTTCGAAATAAAAACGTAAGCAGGAAGAGGGCTAGGCGGGGGCTTAGGAGCTTGAGGGCGTTGCGGGCTTCCTGCGGCGTCAACTTGGCGGTCATCGGCATGGAGCCGAATACTTTGCCGCGGATCAGCAGCTTGCCGTCTTCCGCTTCGAGCGAGTTGACCTGCATCAGCTCGCTATTGTCCTGCCCGTAGATTTTCATCATTAGATTTTCATCATCGCTTGGTCACAACTCTCCGTCGAATTGCCTGCTGCGCGCTGTCATCGGACCGCTTTGACCCCCACGGGCGCGCGCTGGCCAATTTTGTCAAAATTGATTTTCAAGTCTTCGCACATTTTCATCGCGGTGGCGCGGCCCGCACCGAAAACTCCTCCGCCGGGATGCTGGAAGGGGCCTACAAGGTACAGGCGGTCGATTCCGGGCACCGTGTTCTGTCCCAGATCGGGCGTCGGCCGATGCGCGCCGGATTGATAGAGGTACGGCGCAGCGCCGTGCAGATCGCCTCGCTGAAAGCTTTCGGAACAGCGCTCGAGATCTAGCGGACTGTCGCACACATAAGCGATGATATTTTGCGGCGTCAGATTTTCGCAGAACCGCGCCGTGCGCTCGATCATCTTCTGCGCGAACGCGTCTTTCACTTTGTCCCAGTGCGCTGGTCCGCCATCGGGATGCGAGTAGGGCACATAGTCCCAGACATGAAACGTGGATTTGCCGGGAGGGCATCGCGTTGGGTCGTGGTTCGACGGGCACGCCACTCCCAGCAAAGCGCTATCGGGAATGCGGCCGTAACGAAGCGCGTCGAAATATTCGCGCAGCACTGTCATATTCGCCGGGACGAGGTCGGTGAAATAAGCCCTGGCCACATGCGGACCGGCTTTGAAACGGAGTGGCGTATTCAGCGCGCCGTGAACTGTGAAGCAGGAATTCGCGGAAAGCTCCACGCGCGCCGCATCGCGCGTGATGCGCGGCTCGACACCCACAACGTACTTGCCGAGAAAGTGTGGATGAATGGAGCCAATCACGGCGTCCTTCGCCAGATTCTCTGCGCCGTCGGACGTGCGCACGCCTGCTGCGCGGCCGCTCTTGACGATCACCTGCGAAACGGAAGAGTTGTTGCGCACTTCTCCGCCGTGATCCTCGATGCAGCGAATCAGAGAAGCGGTGAGCGCCCCGCTGCCGCCGACGGCGACGCCGATTCCGTAGGTTTCCATGAAGCCGAGAAAAACGAAGATGCCAATGCCGGTGCCTTTTTCCTCGGGCCCAGTCAGGTTTTCGGAAACCATGCGCATCAGAAACAGGCGCACGTGCTCATCCTCGAAATTATCGAGGATGATGTCGTACGGGCTTTTTTGCATGTAGGCGAAAAGCTCGCGGCCTTCGACGCTCTGGTCCATCATCGCTAGCATCGCCCCCATGGGAGGCGGCGGAGTGTAGAACGACGCGGAAATCATCGGCAGGTACTTCATGGCCGTGTCGGCGAAGTGGAGATAGGTCTCCGCGTCTTTTTGGGAGAAGCGCGCGATCTCCTGATAATTTTTCTGGCGGTCGCGATAGAGGCCGATCGTCGAGCCGTCCTCGAAAACGGTCATGAACGGAATTTCGGGATAGACGTATTTCAGGCCGTAGCGCGAAAGGAGCCCCAGCTCGTCATTCTTAATCAGCGGATTGCCCTGAATAAAAATGTGGCCGGTGCTGAAGCGGTCGTGGAGATAGCCGGGGCCGGTAAGCTCTGCGGTGACTACGCCGCCGCCGAACCAGGGATTGCGTTCCAGCACCAGCACTCTTTTGCCCGCGGAGGCAAGGTAGGCGGCGGCAACGAGGCCGTTGTGGCCGGAGCCGATCACCACGATGTCATGTGCGGTGGGCACGTCTGCTTCTCCTGTTGACTGGCATCGGGGGCGGCACCGTCCGCAAAGCTCCCGCGCGGCGACACTTTAATCTCAAATTTCGATTGCACCTAGTCCGAATTTGAATTTGCGTCACGTGGAGGTGTGTTCCTAGAGTGGTATATGAACGCGCAGATTGGGTCGGGCGAACATCGCGATATCGAAGTTCTCCACGAAATTGGGGAACGCATAGCAGCCTCCGATCCGCTTTCGACGGTGCTGAAACTGGTGGTCGAATTTGTTTCGGTAGTGGTGCGATGCGATTCCTGTTTCATTTACGTGCTGGATGGCGCGGAGCTTACATTGCGGGCTTCGCAGAACCCGCACGACGAGGTGGTGGACCGGCTGAAAATTCGCATGGGGCAGGGCATCACCGGTTGGGTGGCGGAAAACCGCCGCCCCGTTGCCATCGGCGAAAACGCGTCGCTCGATCCGAGATTTCAGGCGTTTCACGAACTGCCGGAGGACCGTTACGAGGCGTTTTTGTCCGTGCCGATACTTTGCCGCGACAAGCTGGTCGGAGTGATCAACGCGCAGCATCGCGAGCCGCGCGAACACACCCGGCGCGAGGTTCATCTGATATCCACGATCGGTTTTTTGGTCGGTCCGGAAATCGAGATGGCGCGGCTGGAAGCGGAGAGCATGAAGTCGTCGGAGCTGGCCGAGGCGCGGCGCACGGTGGAAGCGGCGCAGACAATTCTGGCGAGCATGCTGCGGATCGACGAAGAGGATGCGTACCTGGTGATGCAGAAAGAGAGCCGCGACCGGCACAAGTCGATGAAAGAAGTGGCGGACGCGATTTTGCTGGTGAATGGAATTGTCGCCGCGCGGTGAGAGTCGAAATCGGGCTCGCAGCAGATCTTCGCTCGACCGGCCAATTGGGGAGAGATTCTCCGGCGCCGCGCTCCTCAGAATGACGCCGCGTGCGGATAAAGATTTCGGATTCATCGGCGGCTAGCGCGTGGAAGCGCGGTACATCCGAATCGGGTTGATGACCATGCTCAGCGGCGTTTCGAGTTGATTATCGAGATTTTCGGTCAGCTCGCCTTGGTGGCTGCTCTTTACGACGAAACTCCAGTCGGTGGTTTGCGCGTAGGCGTCTTTTTGCGCGACGGTGAAGATCAGTGCACCATCTTTGAAGCGCGGGCTGATGACGGGCGAGACGCCGATGTCGATATGGGTGCCGTCAGTCAAATTGCCCAGCTTATCGACGGCGATCTCGAAATTGTTGAGCGTGCCTTCGAGCGAGCCGCGCTTTTCGCGCAGCACCAGGATTGCGAACACTTTTCCCTGAAAACTTGCTTTCCACGTGCCGACGTAGGCGCGCAGATTGGGAGCAGCGTTAGCGGATGAATCGCGTTGCCGGCGCGCGCCCGAGGACGGCGCAGCGATACTGGCTAAAAGCGCGCACGCGAGGGAGCAGCTGAGCAGTACGGTGCCGTTTCGCGAAAACTTGGTTGCCCGACGTTCTTCGAAGTTCATCGACTTGTCTCCCGAAATCACGCCTACGATCCCGTCGAAGAATAATGCCGCGTGCCGAAATTCCACAAGAAAATCGAGAGCGCCAAGAACGCGGCGGCGACCACCGGAACGAGCGGCGCGTATTCGGGAACCACGGCGCGGCCCAGCATGCGCACGCTGGGATAAAAAGAAGCAAGCCCGAAGGGAACGATCCAGCACAGGACGAATTGCACGCCGCCACTATAGATGGTGAGCGGATAACGGCCGAAGGCGATCACGTTCCATATTGGCGGATGGACGCCGACGCGGTCTTCGAACCAGAAGGTAGCGGTGGTGAGCATCAGGAACACAGCGACGTAGATCACGCTGGCGCAGATTTCGAAGAACACCAGCAGGGCGATTTTGCCGAGCGGCCAGGCGATATACAGATGCGCCGACGCCCACCACATGCAAAATGCTCCGGTGATGATTCCTTGCACCGCTTCCAGGCGAAACGTCTCGAACAGGATTTGAAACAGCGAGGAAATCGGGCGCAGCAGGATGCGGTCGAATTTCCCTTCGATGATGTAGTCGTTGCCGAAATTGTAGAGGTTTCCGGCGATGATGTTGAAGACGCCGTAGGGCACCAGCGAAAAACCGTAGAGGAACAATTCTTCCGGGAAGCTCCATCCGGCGAGTTTGGGGGCTTTTTGGAACAGGATGATGACGAAGGCGAGGCCGAAAATCGTAGCCGCGAAACTGGCGATCAGGCTGACGATGAAGTCGCCGCGATAGCCGAGCTGCACTTTGGCGTATTGCGTGAAGTAGTCGTAGAGCAGGCCGAGGTGACGGGCGAGGTTGCGCGTGAGGCTTTGGCGCGATTCGGGGCGCGATGGCTGGGGTGCGGGTGAGATGGGCTGGGATGTCGACATTATTTTTTCACGCGGATCTTTGCTTTCGTTTGGAGAAAGGCAAAAGCAGATCCCTCACGCCGTTCGCAAAAAACGTGCGAACGGGTTCGGGATGACAGCGCGATCGCAAACGATCGCTTCGAATCTGCGCTCCGTCCCGAAGAAGTGGTTGGGCGCGTATTCCAGAGGCCCTCTCGCATTGCGGCCAAAGAGAGATCCTTCGGTCGCTTCGCTCCTTCAGGATGACAACCTACGACAGCGCCGAAATTTAAGGTTCGCGTTTTCATCTCAGCCTCCCTGAATGCTTAGGCGGCGGAGGGAATGATTCCACCAGAGATGCGCGATGACCAGAAGCGCGACGACCCAAGCCCATTCGGCGGCGAGCGCGTGCAGTGCTTCGGGGCGGCTTAGCTTTCCAAGATAAATTTGCAGCGGCGTGAAAGCGATGTGCTCGAAGGGCAGCCAAGCCATCACGATGCGAATTTTGTCCGGGAAGAAGGCCATCGGCAGCAGCAGGCCGGACAGTAATTCGATCAGCCATTGCTTGGCGCGGACCAGTGCGAGGATCGATTTCAGCGGAATGGCGCAGGTGCCGATGATGAAGCCGATAGCCGCCATGAGGAAGAAGCTGCCGAGAGTGGCCAGCAGAAACATGCAGAAGTCCTGGCGCGAGGCGGGGGCCTGCATCGGGAAAATAAAGGTGATCAACAGCGCGGTCGGGACGGTGAGCAGACCCAGGCGGAAGGCCGATTCGCCCATGGCGCGGGAAATCCACATCCACGGGACGGACACGGGCTTGATCAGGTCCATAGCGATTTTGCCGTCGATGACTTCATACGCCATTTCCTGGTCGATGGTATTGCTGTAGAACGAGCGGATGATCCAGCCGACGCTGACGTAGGTGATCATCTGAGACATGTTGTATCCGGCGATGGATTGGCCGTTGTGATAGACGGCGCTCCAGATGAAGTAGTAGATGGTGACGTTGAGCGAGTAGGTGACGATCCCGGTGAAATAGCGCAGGCGGAAGGCGAGGATGTTGACGAAGCCCACACGGCCGAATTCGGCGTAGGGTGCCAGCGTGTCGATCAGCGCGCCCATGGCGGCAGCTCAGTTGTGAAGCGGCTCGGGACGCGGCAGAAGATCGGGATAACCGGTGAAGATTTGCGGGAAAATCGCAGGCAGCAAGTTGCACCGAGACGTTCCGCCCTTGGTCGGACGCGACCGAGCATTTTCGATGGTTTACGAGGTGCGAAGGTCGATTGACCGTCCCGCCCTGAAGCGATACTTGAGCGGGAAGAAAAGGCGAATCCACTTCGCGCTGCCCGTAGATCGCGGCGAATGCGCGATTGGCGCGTGGCGCCCGACGTCGAGTTCGAGTTGTGCGCACCCAGTTTCATTCATCTCCAGAGCGAATGGCGCCCCGACTTACGCTAGCAGGATTCACCGGCAAATTCTATCAGGCAAAGACCCTCCGCAGAATTGCGTACACCGCGTTTGCTGAAGATAGCGGAGATTGGGAAGAAACTTTTGCAGACGCAAGGGGGGCTCCAAGGCGCGCGCCCTCTGCGCAAAACGCAAAGGATTCGACACCCGGAATTACGACAGCAGATTCCGAAGACGGCAGATTGGTGACGTGGGTCACGCGAAGGGGTGACTTGAATCACGGCTGGGCGGCCGGAAGTCGATGTATTCATAAGAACGCCGGGCGGTGCGCCGCAGAAGAGGAGAGTTGGGATGAGCAGCCATACGATTGACACTGAAATCGAAGAGCAGATTCCGGGGACGTACATTTTTGATGGCGAAGCGGCGATGAAGGGCTACGCGCTGAACAAGATGTGCTATTCGTTCAACGATGCGGCAAATCGGGCGGAATTTCTGCGGGATGAAGAAGCCTACTGCCGGAAATACGGGCTCACGGACGAGCAGCGCGCCGCGATTCGCGAGCGCAACGTGCTGGCGCTGATCCATGCGGGCGGGTGCATCTACTATCTGGCGAAATTCGCGGGAATCTTCGGGCTGAACGTGCAGGACGTGGGCGCGCAGCAGCGGGGCATCAGCGTGGAAGCGTTCAAGAAGCTGATCAAATCGCAAGGAGACTGACATATGGCACGAGTGGTTGGCGGTCTGACGACCTCGCACATTCCGGCGATTGGCAACGCGGTGCCGCGCGAAGCGCAACTGCGGGATGATCCCTACTGGAAAGAATTTTTTGCGGCGTATCCTCCGGCGCGCGAATGGCTGGGCAAAACGAAGCCGGGCGTAGCGGTGGTTTTTTACAACGACCACGGGCTGAATTTTTTCCTGAACGCGATGCCGACGTTCGCGATTGGCGCGGCGACGGAATACAAGAACGCCGATGAAGGCTGGGGGATTCCAACGACTCCTCCATTCAAGGGCGATCCGAAGCTTTCGTGGCACATCATCAATTCGGTGGCCGGCGAGAATTTCGACCTGACCACTTGCCAGGAGATGCTGGTGGACCACGGATTCACCGTGCCGATGCAGCTTTTCTGGCCGAACTTTTCTTGCGGCGGCGTGCGAACGATTCCGGTGGCCATCAACACGGTGCAGCATCCGCTGCCTTCGCCGGCTCGATGCTTCGCGCTGGGGCAGGCGATCGGACGGGCGATCGAATCGTATACCGAAGATCTGAAAGTAGTGGTGCTGGGAACCGGGGGTATGTCTCACCAGCTCGATGGCGAGCGCGCCGGATTCATCAACAAAAAGTTCGACCTGCTGTGCATGGATAAGATCGTGAACGAACCGGAAGCGCTGACGCGCTACTCGATCCACGAACTGGTCCGCGACGCGGGGGCACAGGGAGCGGAATTTATCCTGTGGCTCGCAATGCGCGGCGTGCTTTCACAGCACGTGCGGAAGATACACAGCAGCTACCACGTGGCGATTTCGAACACTGCGACTGGCCTCCTGGTGCTCGAAACCGCCGCGTGAAGAAGCTGGGGAACGACGCATGCCCGAAAAGCTGAAATGTTTTGGGACGATGGGACCGCGCTTCGTTCCCCAGGCCGGATCCGATAGATTCACTACACTCACAGCCGGCACGCCCGCTCTTGCGGATTCTTGCGCCGTTGAATTCCACCTAATGCGATTCGCGCACAACTCCGTGAATGGGCTGCGCACCGAAATGATAGGTGGCCGGCGAAGGGCCAGTGGAAAGATTCGTAAACACCAGCGTGATATTCGAAATCTCGAGATCTGGGCCGCCGCCAAGACAGACCTGCAGCGGCACTGGAGCCCCGAAGGGAGATCCTCCATTGCCAGTAATGTTTGCCAGGCCGGTAACCTCCAACTGCCAGGTGTAAGTCGGGTAGGGAGTGATGCCAGTGGGGCAGTCGGTCTGGGGCGGATTTTGAATTAGCGTGGCTGCCTTCATCGTGATGTGGTGCGTATGCTGGCGGCGGGTGTCAGTAGTGGTCCCGGCGCCAGCGCCTAAATCAGACAATTCCATCGTTAGAGCTGCTGAGAAATCGGCCGTGCCGGTATGCTGGTGCAGGTCGACGGACCAAGGGCCGCGAAGCTCCCAGGGGCCAGCCGACGGATTGGTCGACACAGGAAAGTCGTTGATTACACCGTGGTAGTGGATGGTCCCGTCGTGACCGAAGCCGTGGGAACCATCGCGCGCAGAGGCGGTCCAGCCGGCTGCGATTGCCCATACCGAAATGAGACAGATTCCAAACCAGATTCGCTTGCCTTTCATAGGTGACCTCCAAGAATTGAGAATCGCGGCCTTGCCGCCCGCGCTCGCCAGGGCGGTTAGAAATCGAAGCGGAGCAGGTTTTCAGGCGCGGCGGCCGGCCGCTTTTGCGCCGTCCTAGAGTGGGTTCTTCTGCGCGGAGGCTCAACCCGCAATGCGCGGAGTGGCGCGTCTGCCGTCAAATGGGTAGTGGCCGGTTTTGAATCTCAGTCTAGTACCAGTACAGAAACCGACCCCGAACCGCCATTACGAAGGCAAAGAGGATCGGTGTGTCTGCCGCTGGCGGGGATACTCGCCCTAAGTGTATTCGTTGTATTCCTCTGGTCCGACAGTCTCAAAAGTCTGTCCGTGCTCGAAGAAAGCAAAACACCATCGCGTTCGATGTTGCTTGTAGTCGGGTCTGCCCTTCCCCAACACGTCGTCATAAATTATTTGGCCGAAGACAATGAGAAATTCTCCGGGCTGGGCTTTGTCGGTTTGCGCCCTGCGGGATTTAAGAAGTCCGAGAGGGCTTACCCCAATATTGGCTTCACTTTGAGTGCGCCTGATATTGAACCAGTCATCCTGAACCAAGAACCGATTCGGTGGAGCATAGAAGGCCGTCTCATAGGGTGGCGGAATCGGCAGTTGGTCCGGTCTCGTTGCGAAAGTGTAATCGACAGTGCCCGACACAAGTTGGGCCGGGGTTCGGCCTTTGTTTGTGACTCTGAAATGAAAATATACTTCGCCGGTCGAACCATTTCGCTCTGCTGTCACAACGAGCCAAGGGCGTTCCGAATTGAGGACCACCTGGGTGTTCAAAAGGGCGATATCGGCGTTGTCTTTAGCCGCCCCAGCGGCCTTTTCCGTAGCGTTAGTTTGCTTTTGAATGTTTTTGAGCGTACAGACAGCGACGATAATTCCAGCGATGCCCGCAAGGAAAAGGCCAATATTGGGGAGGTTTTCAGGAGAAAACAGACACGCGAAATAGCCCTGAGAATCATCTGCGGTCCGCTCGTTTTGTTGACCGGTTGTCTTTTGCTGTATTACGACGATAGTGCTCGACGCGTTGGCCTTAACCCTTGGGCTTTCCGCATTTTGGCTATCCTTTGCATCGCGTGTGGGTGGGGAGCCTTTTTTCTGCCCGTATACTACCGGGCACCCCAACAGAAGTATGATGGTTGCCGCCGCGTACATTCGGCTCATGCCAATACTGTAACACACAAATGCTTGTTGACAAGCCCTAATTACCGTAATACAGTTATATCCATAGGGAGAACGCAAATGGCAAACGTCCTACCGATGGAAAAGCAGGTAGCGGTTATCAGCGCACTGGCCGAAGGCACTGGCATCCGTCAGACCGAGCGCATTACTGGCGTCAACCGTGAAACGGTTATGAATCTTGGCGTGCGCGTCGGTAAGGGCTGTATTAGCTTACTGGACCGCAAGATGCGCGGGCTTTCCTGCCGTCATCTCCAATTTGACGAAATATGGGGATTCATCGGCAAAAAAGAACGCCATCTGCGCCCTGATGACAACCCAGAACTCGGCGACGTTTGGACCTTCTGCGCGATTGATTCTGACACGAAGATTGTCCCGTCATTTAAGGTGGGTAAGCGCGATTCCGCGACTGCAAATGCTTTTGTAGCTGACGTGGCTAGCAGGATAGCTGGACGCGTCCAAATCTCTGCCGATGCCCTTGGAGCCTACGTAAACGCGATTGAGAACGTCTATGGCGCGGACGTTGATTTCGCGCAGATCATCAAGACCTACTGGAACGATGATTCAATCATCGCAGAGCGCAAATTCAGCGCCCCCGAAGTAGTGACCACCGAAAAGAAGCGTGTCTCTGGCTTCCCTGATATGCGCTTGGCTTCGACTAGTCACATTGAGCGATTGAACGGCACAACCCGCTTACACATGCGCCGTCTGACTCGCCTGACCTACGCATTCAGCAAAAAGCGCGAAAATTTTGAGGCAGCGGTCGCGCTGCACTTCGCCTATTACAATTTCGTGAAGCGCCACAATACGCTGCGCTGCACCCCAGCAATGGCTGCTGGTGTTGAGCGGAGTTTTTGGACCGTCAAGGATTTGGTGCAAGCTGCTTAAATGCTGCGCGAATTTATTGCACGGAATGTGGCTTGGTGGGGCCTTTACTGGCTTGCTCCAGAAGTTTTTCAAGGGCTGGAATGTCGGAGAGAAGTTGTCGTGCTGCCTTCGGTGTCAGAAACAGAATTACACTCATTGAAAATGCGGGCACTTCAATCTTCTGGGTCTTTTGTTGCTGCATTTCGCCAGTCGCTACCACGCTCAATAATCCTGTATCCGGGTCGTAACCGAAGGTCAAAGGTGAATCGATAATCAAAGGGTATAGCGAAGGCATTATTGGTCTCCATTCGTCAGTAAATTTTGTAGCACGATAATTAACGAGGAGTGTGTGAGTCAAGGCGAATACATCGCGGAATTGCAGGGCGTGATTCGCAAGCTTCACGGCGTCGAATCGCGTTACCTGGAAAGTGTCCCGATCAAAGAGACGTTCCAAGGCCGCACGATTTGGGAAGGCGTCGTGGAAGTTTTTGAGTTAATCGGCCATCCCACAGCGCCGAAGGTTTATGCATGGACACACGATACAGATGATCCGAAGAGACCGCGACGGCACGTCACAGTACTACACGTCGCGCCAGTGGATTCACCGATAGCGGCAGTCAGAGCTTCCATTGTGAGGGACTACAGACTTGGCGAGGCCTAGAAAAGCGGGGCGTCCTAAATTTCCGAAGGGCGTTGCAAAAGGCAAAATCGTGCCAGTGCGTTTTAGGGACAGAGATTGGAAGGCAATTGAAGCCAAAGCCAAGGCTAGCGGAAAGACAGTATCGGAGTGGATTCGTAGCACGTTGAGTGCCGCGTTATGATGGAAGAAAATTCAAAACCGGCCACTACCCGGCTTAGGCCATTCGGTTGGGACAGATTGAACGGCCGGGTAGTGCGGTGTGGCGGCGCCACTCGAACACTGCGGCGAACAATTCCGCGATTCTCGACGCCGCAAAACCGCTCATGAAGATGCACCGGGAAGTTCCGCCCTTGCTCTGTGCCGGAGCTTTGTTTTCTATGAGTTACGCATGGCAACGGTCGATTGACCGTTCCGCCCCTTGCAGCGCGGCCGAAGCGAATCAAAGGCGAACAGCATGCGCTGCGGCTCATCTCTGGCGATGCTTCCGAGAGTGCCGATCGCAACACGCCGCCTCCTTACGCCGGCCCGCGGGCGCTCGAACCGCAAGCGTTGCCGACGGGCGATTCGTTCCATCGTCCTGCCCCGCTCTTGCTGGGCACCGTGCGGGCAATGAAAACAATCTATACTAGCATACTTTCAAATGGTTATCAAGGGTAAATAGTTCTCAAGAGCTAACTTATGGCTTACACTTGCACGCATCAGGAATTCGCGCGAGGGGTTTTCGACCATGAGTGACGAGCCTAAGAAGAAATGCGAGCACAAACGAACGCGGCTGATTGCGAAGGATAAGGACGCGCAGTATATCGAGTGTCTGGATTGCGGCGAGATCGTCGAGACCGGCGAGATGGAGAAGCCGCAAGCGCCCGGATTCGACGAATCGCTGTGGGATGCATAGCCGACATCGACGCCTCGGAGAATTTTGCGAACGTAGAGGGTCGTCCTTTTCCGCGGGAGCAGCTTCCGCTAGTTTCGACGGTCTTGAAGCTGATGAACTCCGGAACTAATCTGGCGGTTTATCAAGGCTCGACAACCTCCAGATAGCGGAATGTCGGCTTCGGCGAGAGTCCCGCTTTTGTTAAAGTCTTTTGCTGCCATCGGCCCTCCATATTCATCAAAGCTTCCTGAGCACTCCAGCGGGCCGTTTAATGTGGTGAGGGCATACGTCACGACTGATCCGCCACTATAGCGAATCTTGGTACCCCAAAACCTCTCCCGTTTTATCACGGAGCCTCCCGATTCGAGTGCCCTGACCCAAAGGATGTGGCGCCAATTCGCGTTGTCGGGAGAATTTCGACCTAATTCGGGAGTACCAATACCGACGTGGAGATGCAGCTGTTGCGCGAGCAAATCGGCGGATAACAGGCGGACGATACTCGATGGGTCTTTTCCGGGCCAACCGAAAACGCTATCTAGAAATTGGTCGACGTCGCCCGGAAGCTTGGAATCAGCCGACTTGCCATCGAAACAAACGCGCAAGCTCCTGAGTTTGTCGGCCTCTAAGAGGATTCGATATTGACGGCGAGTGGACAGAGAGTGAGGCATAGTGGTTTCTGGTATCAGAATGGGAATCCCCAAAATCCGCAGCCGCCCCGCAATTGTGTTCACGAAGGTCTCACTTTCCACCGTACCGCGGACTGCTTCCGAACTTTCATTCGCAGCTACGATCTGCTCCGCGAGAGTCACGGTCCCCGGAAGGGCTTGAACCGGGGGGGGCTCGATCTGCGTGCCGACAAGCTCCGGCGTGCCGAACTCCGACTGATCGGTGCTGAACCCCCCTGGAACCATGGAAGCGAGCGAAAAACTGGATGTGAAAGGAGATGGTTGGTTCGGAGAACTTGCGCACTTAAGTGCTGCGACCTCTGTTTTCTCAGCTTGATACAGAGATTCCATCTCGGTCATGTATGTACGCCACAACTCCAAATCCGACTGAATCGTGGAGTTGGCTTACAGAATCACGACGCCGTCGTCTTGAATCGAATTTGATGGCTTTTCTTGGCTTTTGGCATACCAGCTAGCGTAGTTGCAAAGTTTGTGGAGGCTGGTTGGATCCGTCAGAGAAGGCTTTTCCTTCCCGTTTTCGGGCGTGAAGCTCACCCGATGAGTTTCGTCGTCTTCTCCGTAAATGTAGGTAGCGACATCGCATGCGACGGCCTCGCTGTTGTGCTCCATCGCCGAATACGTCAACATTTCCGACTCCATCGAAAACCCGAGACTCTGAGAGCCGGGCTCCGGCTGAGCAGCTGTGGTGGACACTTTTGGCGGCGCACTGGGGCTGGTCTGACCAAAAGCAGTCTGAGCGACAAATCCTCCAATTGCGAAAAACACCACGAGAAGGACACCTCGACCTTGAGAGATCATCGGATACCTCTTTCCAGAACGCATAGCTGATAGACATACTCATTACTGACGGTTCGAACGACTTCCGTAAGCAAATGCCTAGGCCCAGGTAACTTATAACTTATGTTCTGTTTCCGACTCTTCCAGGCTTAGCAAGCGTAGCTACTTCGGTCCGCCGCCGACTGGCCGCACGGAATAGATCTCGTGCGGCCGGGCAGGCCGGCCGCTTCACGGTTCACAGATGAGGCGTGGGTCAAGTGTTCGCCCACGTCGCCTGTGAATTACCATTGGCAGCCAGCTACTGCGAACTGAACCCCGTCGCTCCGGACTGCGATCCACCCGCTGGGCGTAGGTGCGGACACGAGTTGTCCCATGTAAGAGCCGCTCGGGCGGACGTGGATGCCATAATACTGATCGATGTTGTACAACTGGCCGCTAATGTTACACACGCCTACTACATATGGTGCCGACTGGGCCTTGAGTGGTTTTGAACCGAAAAATGATGCGGCGAGCAACAGGGAACACGCGATAAGCAGCTTGTTCATCTCCTTTTTCCTTTCTGAGACGTCTTGACCATCGACTGTCTTCACCCAGATAGCTTTGTTCGCGGGGCGGGTTTGTCGGAGGCGCTGTCGCGCCGCCCCCCCGATCCGCTTGCGAAAAACTGAGAGACTGATCGCGAAGGCTACCAACGTGTCTACTGGCTGTCATCACCCAAATTGGTGAAATTACTGAAAATTAATTAGCTATTTGAGCTGTTTTCGGATACGGTTGCGAAAAGACATTCCGCATTATTGCGGCCCAGTCGGGATGCTCCGGAGGCGGGTCGATGTTACCCAGCGGCCAGGCTCTTTCCGAGCTTTTGGGCGCCCTCTACGACGCAGCGAGCAATCCTGCCTCGTGGGAGGAGTTCCTTCGACTTCTCGCGAGAGAAACTGGCGCTACGTCCGCAGGTTTCCTGATATACGACGCTGAGCAGCACTCCTACAAGTTATCGGCGCGTTGGCAGGTTGATCCAGAGGCCGCAAAGGCGTACGAACAGTATTACGGAGCACTGGATGTTTGGGCGCAGCGGGGACTAACGAAGCCTGCGGGGTTCGTATGCAATTCAGAGGCGCTCGCTCGAAGCCCGGAGATGAAAACCACTGAGATTTACAACGACTTTATGGTGCGCTTCGGCATAGAGCACGGCATGTTCGCGGCTGTCCAAAATACAGGCTCTCGGATAACGTCCGTGAGTCTCTACCGCGCCCCGTCGCAGCCCCAGTTCGAGCGCTCGGAAATAGAGATTCTCCGCTTCCTTTTGCCCCACGTTGACCGCGCCGTTGGGCTTTACGGCAGATTTTCGCAGCTCACGGACCGATCTGCTGGATTCGAGGCTGCGCTCAATTCGATGGCGACCGGCGTAATATTTCTCGGACCTGAAGGAAGAGTTTTCTTCATGAACCGGAGCGCCTCGGAAATTGTTTCGGAACGGGACGGTCTGGTCATGACGAATGCTGCCCGCCTTCGAGCGGAACGCGCAGCGGAATCAGACCGCTTGTCGAACGCCATTCGAGGTGCAGCACGAAAGTCGAACGACGGAAACGTAGGTGGCGCGATGCTGGTTTCTCGACACGGCCGCCCTCCCCTCCAAGTGCTCGTCGGCCCCGTTAGCTCGTCGGCAGCCTTGAATTTCGGCTTTGCCGATTCGATCAGCGCGGTCGCGTTCGTCACGGACCCGGCCCGACGCCAGCGTCCCGGCGCAGAAGTTCTGCGGGCGATGTTCGGTCTCAGTCCGGCGGAGTGCCGAGTAGCATTGCTGCTAAGCGATGGGCATGCGACACGAGAAATTTGCGACATCTTGGGCGTAACAGCAAACACGGTTCGCTCGCAGATCAAGAGCGTCTTTTTGAAAACAGGCACTCGCAGGCAAGCTGAATTAATTCGACTCTTGATTACCCACTCGGCACCAGCGAGTCCGATCTAGGCACGCGCCATCGGTGAAGTGCGATTGTGCTCTAGCGCTTGGTGGAAGGTGAATCGGGTTACTTCTTTTCGCGGGGGACTAATTCTACGGGCATGCGGCTGAGCTCCTGGAAGACGCGGATGCGGCGGCGCAAGGGCCACCAGTCGTAGAGGTAGATTTGCATGGGGCGCCACATGGCGACCCAGCCGCCGATGGTCAGGCTCTCGCGTCCGACGGCAGCGAAAGTTCCCGCCTCGCCGTTCAGGAAAAGATTGCTGAGCGCCAGGCAGATCGACAAGAAGACTACGCCGATCAAAAGACTGGTGCGGCCCTGCTCCATCAAGCGCTTGAATTCCATGTTGGTGATCTGCGCGCGGTGCGCGAAATAGTGGTGAATGGCGGTTTGGATCATTTCCTGTGGATCTTCGGCAGGCCACTGGTCCAGGTAGATGCTCAGGCGCAGCGGGGCATCGTGGGAAAATTCCTGGGCCCATCCGACGATGAACTCTTCAGCGTGGTCGTCGAGATCCTTTTCAATGAATGGCGAGGGATCCATGGAATTGAAAAGCTGGCTGATTTCGTGGAGCCGCAGGCGGATGACGTGAGCATGCGGGTGATCCGGAACAGGTTTGGATAAAAATGGAATGCGCATGGGCGATCACTCGCCCCGATGATACGCGATGAGGGTTTCGAAGTCGCTAGGGGGAGGTGAGTCTCGAGGATCGATGCGCGCGAGCAACTCGCAGGCGACGCCCGCGCAGATTGCGAATGCGCAGCCCTCCTGCGCGAAAAGCGCGAAGGATGGGGCGCCCCACTGACTTAGGCAAGAGATTTAGCTTACGTGTGTGTGCTGTGTCTGGCTCGATCCAGGTACGCAATCCCTGAGATCAACTGCGGCTGTTCCACCAATATTCGAAGTTAAGAGAAAGTATGGACTCGCAGACTGGCACTGCAAGAAGCCATGCCAAAACAGGCAACAAATGCAACCGCCTCTGCGCCTGAGCCGCTCTGTTGACCTGAAGAAATGCTCCGATGACCACGCCACATACACACCAATAAATAATCGCAGCCCCGTTAAACGGTGTCGGACGAGTGAGAAAGACCAGCGCTACCACCGCACCCACAATGATGGGCGACAGGACGACCCAGGTGGTTCTATTCATCCAATTATCGGCCACACCATGGATATCGAAATGGACCGGAACATCTTGCGGCAGTTTTCGATAGGCGATGCTCACCGAGCAGAGATAGTAGACGGCGGTGGCAATCGGCATTAAACCGGCGATCAGGTACCACCGCCCCGAGTGGGAATTCATTTTCGCCCCCCGTCGTGGAAACTGGCAAAAGCATCGTCGAGCTGCGACCGGCCGAACTGTAGCTGCCCGAGCCGATACCAGTATGCTAGCGACTTGGCGTAGTCCTAGATTTGGAAACGGGCGGAATATACCACGACCGCAGCGCAGCGTTCGACACGCGATTTTCAACCAGGTGACGTACGGATTTAGATATGGGCCAGCAGGAGGGCGAGCTAAGCGGGGGGCGAGAAGAGGGTGGTGTTAGGCGGAGTTGCGTACGAAGAATTCCCATTTTGGGAAAACGCCATCGCTTCGAAAAATGCGGCCAGTATCGCTAGCGTGACGTAGCTTTTTGAGATACGCTCTGCGGCCTTAGGCGTTTGGGATCTCATGTGGGGCCGCGATAAGCAGGCCTCAGCGGCTGAAGCCGGCGCGACGGCGGCTTCGGACGCGGCACGACTGAATTCGTGCCCTGACGAGCGCAGAGAGTTTGGGCCTTCCGCAATGCTTTTCAAATCATTCAGCGCGGCCGTGTTTGGAATCGACGCCTACCTGGTGGAAGTCGAGGTGGACGTGAGTCCGGCGTATCAGGGCTGCTTCAACGTGGTGGGTCTGCCGGACCTGGCGGTGAAAGAGAGCCGGGAGCGGATTCGGTCGGCGCTGCGGAATTGCGGTTTCGATTTTCCTTCCAACCAAGCGGTGACCGTGAATCTGGCGCCGGCTGACGTGCGCAAAGAAGGCTCGGCATTCGATCTGCCGATGGCGCTAGGGCTGTTGGGGTGCCAGGGGCAATTCTTCGGAAAAATTTTGGATCAGTTTGTGTTTCTAGGCGAGCTTTCGCTGGATGGCGGAGTGCGTCCGGTGCGCGGAGCGCTTTCGGCGGCGCTGGCGGCGCGCGAACGGGGAATCGAAAACGTGGTGGTACCTGCAGCGAATGCGCGCGAAGCGGCGGTGGTGGAGGGCGTGCGCGTGTTCGCGGTGAAGACGCTGCCGGAGGCCGCGGACCTGATCAACGCGCCGGAATCGTTCCAGCCGATTGCCGTGGACACTTCGCGAATGCTGGCTGGAAGAGTCGAGCGAGTATGCCGTGGATTTGCGCGACGTGCGCGGGCAGATGTCCGCGAAGCGCGCGCTGGAAGTGGCCTGCGCGGGAAGCCACAACATCCTGCTGATCGGTCCGCCGGGCGCGGGCAAAACGATGCTGGCCAAGCGGATTCCGACGATTCTGCCGCAGATGTCGCTGGAAGAAGCCATAGAGACCACTCGGATTCACAGCATTGCCGGAGTGCTGGACCATGGGCGCGGGCTGGTGGGGACGAGGCCGTTCCGTTCGCCGCACCATACCATCAGCGACGCGGGACTGATCGGCGGCGGGGCGATTCCGCGGCCGGGAGAAGTGTCGCTGGGACACAACGGAGTGGTGTTTCTCGACGAGCTGCCGGAATTTCAGCGCAACGTGCTGGAGGTGATGCGCCAGCCGCTGGAAGATGGCTGCGTGACCATCGCGCGTGCTGCTGTGTCGGTGAGTTTTCCTTCGCGATTCATGCTGGCGGCGGCAATGAATCCGTGCCCCTGCGGATTCTTCGGCGACGCCACGCGCGAGTGCCACTGCTCGCCGCCGCAGATTCAAAGATACGTGTCGAAAATTTCCGGGCCGCTGCTGGATCGCATCGACATTCACGTGGAGGTGCCGGCGGTGAAGTACAAGGAGCTGCGCGGCAGCGGCGTGGTGGAAGATTCGGCGAGCGTGCGCGATCGAGTGGTGCGTGCCAGGGCCGTGCAGATGCAGCGTTACCGCACCGAGAAGAGGCTGTACGCGAATGCGCAGATGCCTCCGCGGCTGATCCGGCAGCACTGCGCGATTTCAGCAGATGGGGAAAAACTGCTGGAGACGGCGATCCAAAAGCTGGGGCTTTCGGCGCGGGCGCACGACCGCATCCTGAAAGTGGCGCGGACGATTGGCGACCTGGAGGGAGCGCCGTCAATTGAGCCGAAGCATTTGAGCGAGGCGATTCAGTACCGGACGCTGGACCGGACATATTGGGCGTAAGCCGGACCGCTCGACCTCACATCGCGCCCATGCGGAGGCGGCGATGCTGCTGGCGCATTGACGCACGGAACGCGCTATGATACGGATATGTGGCAATTTGTGCGGATATGGCGCACGCCACAAGGGGCCCGATGGCGAAAACCACCCAACGTCTCGAGGTCACGCTGGATACGCTGATCGAGAGCGTGGATCTTGCGGAAGGTATTACCAAGCGCGTAGCCGAAACGGCAGGCTTCGGCGACGACGACATCCATAAGCTGTCGATGGCGGTGCGCGAAGGCGCGATCAACGCGTTTACCTACGGAAATTGCCAGGACCCGCAGAAGAAGATCACGCTGGTAGTAGAGTTTGAACCGGACAGGCTAGTGATCCACATCATGGATCAAGGCTGCGGGTTCGAGCTGACCGAAATTCCCGATCCGTTGGCGGAGGAAAACCTGCTGCGGACGTCGGGGCGCGGGCTTTTCTTGATGCGGGCGTTTACCGACGAATTCACCGTGCAGCGCGCGCCCGGCGGCGGCACTGATTTGGTGATGGCCAAGAACCTGCCGAAACGCGGTTGCGACAACGGCAACTCGCGAGCGCAATCGCATTAGTTCTTTCCCGTCCCAAAGCCACAAGACCCTCCCCTAAGGCGCCGGCTTCTGCTTTCCAATTTTCTCTTTTCCTGTGCTGGACAGTCCTAACGGTTTATGCAAGAATCCCGCCGCCGAAGCGGTGCTGCATCCCGCAAAAGTTGCGCGAGCGTGCGGCGTGTGCGTGCGCGCAGCGGGATTACGGCGATGCAGAGCCCGCATCGGGAGATCACGAAAGAGGAGTGGCTACGTTGGCTCGAGAACAGGGTGTGGTGAAGTGGTTCAATGCATCAAAGGGATACGGCTTCATTCAGAGGCAGTCCGGCGAGGACGTGTTCGTCCATTTTTCCGCGATTCAGATGGATGGATACAAATCGCTGAACGAGGGCCAGCTTGTTGAGTTTGAGGTGAAGCAAGGCCCGAAGGGCTTTCAAGCCGAAAACGTCACCAAGGCGTAACGGGGGCGGTTGGCTGTAAGCGCCGGATTCGCAGTTTCGTTCCGGCTTCTCGCTTCGCTTGTCCACGCAGGCGCGCAGAGGGTTGAGGTGTGCGCGGGTTGCAATACGCCTATGCCCGGAGTGTGTTACCATTTTGTTCTGAAAACTCTCCTTGAGGTGTGGTTGTGGTACAGCATATTTCCCGGAAGGAACTGAAGAAGGACGAAGTGCGCGATACGCTCGCGCACGGCGCGGAAGCGCTACTTTCGCATCAGGCATTCACGATTTTTGTAGTGCTTTTGGCGCTGGCGGTTGCGGCCGGCGTGTACGGTTGGCGGACGTACTCTCAAGGGCAGTCGGCGAGCGCGGCGGCGGAATTTAACAACGCGACGACGATCTATCAGGCGCAAGTGGGTGGCGCGCAGACACCTGGGCAGCTGACGTACGCGAGCGACATCCAGAAGTTTACGGCGGCCGAGGATGCGTTTGCAAAAGTAGCCACCAAATATAAGAGAACTCGGTCCGGGCAATTGGCCGCCTATTACGCGGCGCTGAGCGACGAAAAACTGGGCAACGTAGCGGCCGCCGAAAAGTGGCTCGATGGCCTGACCGCCAGAAAAGATCCGGAAGTTGTCGCCATGGCGGAGTACGAGTTGGCCGGGATTAACGCGCGGAGCGGGAAGAACGACCAGGCGATCAAGATCTACCAAGATCTGATCGCGAAGCCGTCGATTCTTGTGCCCAAGCCAGAGGTGATGCTGGCGCTGGCGAATTGTTACCGCGCGAAAGATCCTTCGCAAGCGGCCAAACTGTACGGCCAGATCAAATCCGAATATCCCGACACGCCCATCGCCGACCAAGCGGACGAAGCGCTGGCGCTGCTACCGGCGTCGAAATCCTGAAGATTGCCGGGCCCTCTGGGCAGTGGCTCCGCGCGTTTCGTTGCACTAGAATGGCGCGATGCCGCTTGCTTCCTACGCCATGGACGTGCGCCAGTCGCGCGGCCGGCGCTATCCTGAAAAGCCGCACCCCTATCGAACGGATTACGCGCGCGACCGCGGCCGGGTGATCCACGCGCGGGCGTTCCGCCGTCTGGAAGCGAAGACGCAGGTTTTCACTACACGTTTTTCCGATCATTTTCGCAACCGGCTGACGCATACGCTGGAAGTTACGCAGATTGCGCGAACGGTGGCGGGCGCGCTTTCGCTGAACACGGAGCTGGCCGAGGCGCTGGCGCTGGTTCACGACATCGGGCATCCGCCGTTTGGACACGCGGGCGAGCATATGCTCGACCGGCGCATGCGCGAGTTTGGCGAGCGATTCGACCACAATCTGCATGCGTTGCGAATCGTGGAGCGATTCGAGCAGCGCTATCTGGATTTTCCGGGACTTAATCTCACCTTCGAAGTCCGCGAGGGGATCGTAAAACATTCGCGCGATTACGCCGCCACCGAATTCCCCGCGCTGGCGGAATATTCGTTGGACGAGCGCCCGCCGATCGAAGCCCAGCTGATCGACCTGGTGGACGAGATCGCGTACGATACCGCCGATCTGGATGACGGATTCGAGGCGCATCTGGTCGATCTGGACGACCTGCGATCGAAGGCGCCGGTGTTCGACGGGGCGTTTGCGGACGTGGAAAGGCAGCACCCGAGTGGCCGGCGGCAGTTGAAATTCAATGAGGCGCTAAAGAGGGTTCTCGATTATCTGGCGACCGACCTGATTGAGAATACGAGGAAGCAGATCGACGCCAGCGGCGTGGTAACTATCGAGGACGTGAAGCGCCAGGCGAATCGGCTGGCAAGTTTATCTCCGGAGGCAGGGCGCGCCGCGGCGAGTCTGAAGCACTTTTTGAACATGCGGCTGTATACCAACGCAGCCATCTCGGACGAACGGGAGCGCTCGGTGGCGGAGCTGGACGCGCTGTTCACGCTATTTTTAGAGAATCCCGGCCGAATGCCGCCGAACTACGTGGCTCAAGCGAGGCAGGAGCCGCTGCACAGGGTGGTGTGCGACTACATCGCGGGGATGACCGATCAGTTCTTGCTGCGGCAGTATCAGGAGCTGATTGGCGCGCCGGTGGCGAGGCGAAGCTGAGCGCCGGGCGTCATTTCCGCTTAGGTATCAGCGCGGAGAGTTTGCGGGAGCGTTCCTTGACATCGCTTCGGCTAGACCTATAATGGAATTTCGGGCGCAAAAAAGCATACTTCTATGTTTTTAGATGTCAACGAACTCGCTCTCCGCAAGACGCGCATCCGGAAGAGTTACGCTCCGGGCACGCTCGATTTCCATTCGGGCGAATTCCGGCAGATCGAGCCGCTGGAAGTGCGCGCTACGGCGGAACTTTTGGACGGTCAGATACGGATTTTCGGCAACCTGCACACACGGGTGGAACTGGTTTGCGCGCGGTGCCTGGACACGGTGGTCGAAGAAATCAGCAAGGATTTCGACCTTTTCTACCGGCCGATGACGTCGATTAGCCGCGAGGAAGAGTTTCATCTGAACCTGGACGACACCGAGATCGCCTTTTTCGAAGGCGACGGTCTATTCTTGGCCGATGTGCTGGCCGAGCAGGTGAATCTCTCGTTGCCCATGAAAGTGATTTGCTCGAGCGATTGCCGCGGGCTTTGCCCGCATTGCGGCGCCAACCTCAATAATGAGGAATGCCGCTGCGAAAAGAATGGTTCCGACCCCCGGCTTGCGCCGCTTGCCCGTCTGAAGCAGGACTGGTTCAAAAAGCAATAAGACGCTACACTAGTAGTTTCCGGCGGGGACGCTTTGAGTAGCGGCCTGCCATGAGGAGATCGAATGCCGAATCCTAAGCGACGTCACTCGAAGCGGCGCACGTCCGCTCGCCGCGCCCACGACCATCTGAAGCCCTATTCGTTGGCGGAATGCTCGCACTGCCATGAAAAGAAGCTGCCTCACCGCGCCTGCCCGAAGTGCGGCTACTACAACGGGCGCGAAGTGATTGACACCGAGGCAAAGTCGGCCTAAGTTTTCCTCGCCTGCCGGGTTCAGGCCGGAAACCCGGGTGAGTTTCCATGACTACCATTGCCCTGGATGCCATGGGGGGCGATCATGCCCCTCGCGCGGAGGTCGAAGGCGCCATTCTGGCGGCTCGCGAGTATGGCGTGGCGGTGCAGCTTGTGGGGATCGAGTCGGCGCTGACGCAGGAGTTGGAGCGGCACCGGCACCAGGGGCTGCCCATTGAGATCGTCGCGGCAGCGGAAGTCGTGTCGATGACGGATTCACCGTCGCACGCCTTTCGGCGCAAGAAAGACAGCTCGCTGCATGTGGCGGCGCGCCTGGTGCGGGATGGCAAGGCCGACGCGCTGGTAAGCGCCGGGAATACTGGCGCGGTGATGACGGTCTCCCGGTTTGTAATTGGCACGCTGCCGTCGGTGGACCGTCCCGCGCTGGCGTGGGCATTTCCGAACGCCAGGGAAAAGGTTTCCATCATGCTCGACGTCGGCGCCAACGTCGACTCGAAGCCCGAGCACTTGGAGCAGTTCGCCGTGATGGGCGATATTTATTACCGGGCGATTTGGGGCGTGAAGAAGCCGCGTATCGCGCTGCTTTCGATCGGCGAGGAAGAAACCAAGGGCAACGATCTGACGCGCGAGGCCGCAGGGCGCATCAAGCAGACGCAGCTGAATTTTATCGGGAACGTGGAAGGGCGCGATCTTTTCCGCGGCAACGTGGAAGTGATCGTATGCGACGGGTTTATCGGCAACATTGCGCTGAAATTGAGCGAAGGCCTGGCGGAGCATATTGGCGGAATGTTGAAGAAGGCGATTAAGGGCAGCTTGCGGTCACAGATCGGCTACGCGCTCTCGAAGCGTGCGTTTGACGCGTTGCGCCGCCGCACGGATTACTCCGAATATGGCGGAGCACCGCTGCTGGGCATTCGCGGGATCACCATTATCGGACACGGCCGGTCCAACGCCAACGCGGTGAAGAACGCCATGCGGGTGGCCTCCGAGCTCTGCCGCTCGCGCGTGAACGAAAAAATCGAACAGGAGCTTTCGGCTGTCGCCGCTCTCCCCGCCCGCGGCTGAGCAGCGGTTTCCACGAAATTCATGAGCAAACTGGCATTTCTATTTCCGGGGCAAGCCTCGCAGTATCCCGGTATGGGCCGCGATTTGGCGGAGAATTTTCCGGAATCGCGCGCCGTGTTCGCGGAGGCGGACGCCGCGCTGGGATTTTCAATCTCGAAGATGTGCTTCGAGGGCTCCGAGGAAGAGCTGAAGCTGACGGAGAATACGCAGCCGGCGATTTTGACGGTTTCCATCGCCGCCTTTCGCGCCTTGGAAAAGCGCGGCGTGGTGCCGGATTTCGCGGCTGGTCACAGCCTGGGCGAGTATTCCGCGCTGGTTGCGGCGGGCAGCCTGGAATTTGCGGCCGCGGTGAAGCTGGTGCGCGCGCGGGGGCGCTACATGCAGGAAGCGGTGCCCGCGGGAGATGGCGCGATGGCTGCGATCATGGGGCTTTCGCCGTCGGACGTAACCGAAATTTGCAAAAAGGCCGCGGAAAAAGATGTGGTGTCGCCGGCCAACGTGAATTCGCCCGAACAGATCGCTATTTCCGGGTCGGCTGCGGCGGTAAAGCGGGCGGTAGAGATTGCTTCGCAAGCCGGAGCGAAACGCGCCGTGATGCTGCCGGTTTCCGCGCCGTTCCATTGCGCGTTGATGAAGCCCGCGCAGCAGCGGTTGGAGCCAGACCTGCGCGCGGCAGCATTCGGGGCGTTGCGATTTCCTGTGATCACCAACGTCGACGCGGAAGCGATCACCTCGGGCGAAGAAGCGCGCGACGCCCTGATCCGGCAGGTGACCGCGCCGGTTCTTTGGGTGGAATCGGTGCGCGAGATGATCGACTCGGGGGTAAATGTATTTGTCGAAGTCGGGCCGGGAAAGGTGCTCACCGGCTTGCTGCGACAGATCGATCGCTCGGTGCGGTGTTTCCAGGCGGAGGATTCCGCCAGCCTGCAAGCGACGCTCGACAAGATCGGCGCGGCGCGCGCGGAAAAATCCGAAGCGTAATGCCCCGCGTTGCGGACGCTTTTTTGCGGCAATGTTTATTGCGCATTGGCAATTCCTGCGATAGTTTCGACTGCCATGTTTTCACTCAAAGATAAAGTTGCAGTGGTTACCGGCGCGTCTCAAGGGATTGGGCGAGCCATTTCGCTGGCTCTTGCCGAAGAGGGCGCGAAAGTCGCGGCCACGGCGCGAACGGCCGACAAGCTGGCCGCGCTTGCCGCCGATATCAAACAAGCGGGTGGACAAGCCCTGGCGGTGCCGATGGATGTTTCCGACCCGGCCAGCGTGAAAAACGGCTTTCAGCACGTGATCGAGAATTTTGGGCGCATCGACATTTTGGTGAACAACGCGGCGATCACCAAAGATATGCTGGAGCTGCGCATGAAGCTGGAGGATTGGGAAGCTGTTCTGCGGACCAATCTGACTGGCGCGCATTTGTGCATCCAGCAGGCGCTGTCTGGGATGATCCGGCAGCGTTCCGGACGGATCATCAGTATCACTTCGATTGTGGCCGAAACCGGCAATGCGGGGCAGGCGAATTACGTGGCGTCAAAAGCGGGCCTGATTGGGTTGACGCGCGCGGTTGCGGTGGAAGTGGCGTCTCGCGGGATCACCGTGAATGCCGTGGCGCCGGGATTTATAGAGACGCCGATGACCGATCCGCTGCCACAGGAATTGAAGGACAAGATGAAGTCGATGATCCCGCTGGGGCGGTTTGGCGCGGCTCGCGACATTGCCGCGGCCATCGTGTTTCTGGCGAGCGATGAGGCGGGCTACATCACCGGGCACGTGCTGGACGTGAACGGCGGCATGCGGATGGGCTAGGCTGTGAGTCTGATTGGCAGAGTGGCGAGAGTACGCGTTAATTGTCGCTCACGTAAAAAATAACTGCAAAATGCGCCGCACGCACGCAGCAAAGGTTGACCGGCGTGCACGTGGCGAATAGAATGGGCAGGGTTAATCAGGGCGTAGCCCCCGCTCGCCGTTCAGCCAGGGGCATCAGGCAGAGATACCGGAGGAAGAACAAGCATGGCCAGCGTGGAAGAACGCGTGAAGCAGATTATTGTCGAACAGCTCGGTGTGGATGCAGGCGAAGTGACTCCCAGCGCTTCGTTCGTAGACGACCTCGGCGCCGACTCGCTCGACACGGTTGAGCTGGTCATGGCCTTCGAGGAAGCGTTTGGCATCGAGATTCCCGACGAAGACGCCGAGAAGATCGCGACGGTGAAAGACGCGATCGAGTACATCGATAAGCACGCCAAGGCAAGCAAGTAGTTCCTTGAGCCTGCCGGTCGGCAGGCGGGACTGCCCGCCGTGGCGGGTGATCCATCCCGAAATCAGGAGAAGCATTCTTTGAGCCGCCGAGTGGTCGTAACGGGCGTAGGACTGGTCTGCGGATGCGGCATCGGAACCGAAGAAGTGTGGGCCAGTTTGCTGGCGGGCAAAAGCGGCATCGGCCCGATCACCCACTTTGACGCGACCGCCTTCGATTGCCGCATTGCCGGAGAAGTGAAGGGCTTCGACCCGCTACAGTGGATCGACAAAAAAGAGCTGAAGAAAATGGCCCGCTTCATCCAGGTGGCGCTGGCGGCCACGGATTTCGCGGTGCGCATGTCTGGGCTGAAAATTGGGCCAGACATTGCAGACGCAACGGGTGTCTACATCGGCTCGGGCATCGGCGGATTCGACGTGATCGAGCGCGAGCATTCGAAGTTTTTGCATGGCGGACCCGGTAAGATATCTCCCTTTTTCATTCCCGCGGCGATTGTGAATCTCGCGGCGGGAAATGTGTCCATTCGCTACGGCGCGAAGGGACCAAACTCCGCGACGGCTACGGCGTGTTCGGCATCGGCCCACGCGGTGGGTGATGCGTTCAAGATCATTCAGCGCTGTGACGCGGAAGTGATGATCGCGGGCGGCGCGGAAGCCTCCGTGACGCCGATGGGCGTTGGGGGATTCGCGGCCATGCGCGCGCTTTCCACGCGCAACGACGAACCGCAGCGGGCCAGCCGTCCATTTGACGCGGAGCGCGACGGCTTCGTTGTCGGCGAAGGATCGGGCATCGTGATTCTCGAGTCACTGGAATACGCGCAACGGCGCGGCGCGAATATTCTGGCGGAGGTCGTCGGCTACGGAATGTCCGGAGACGCGCACCACATCACGCAGCCCGCCGAGCACGGCGACGGCGGGTATCGTGTATCGCTGGCTGCTCTGAAGGACGCGAAAATTACCTCCGACGAGATCGGCTACGTGAACGCGCACGGCACGTCCACGCCGATCGGCGATGCCATCGAAACGGAAGCGCTGAAGCGAGTATTCGGCGAGCGCGCCAAAACCGTGCCGATCAGCTCGACGAAATCGATGACCGGGCACTTGCTCGGCGGCGCGGGCGGATTGGAAGCGGGCATCAGCGTGCTGGCGCTGCGCGACCAGATTTTGCCGCCGACCATCAATCAGGAACATCCCGATCCGGCGTGCGATCTGGACTACATCCCGAACACCGCGCGCAAAGCCGAAGTGCGCTACGCGCTCTCGAATTCATTTGGATTTGGCGGAACCAACGCGTCGCTGATCTTCAAGCGCTGGGAAGGGAATTGATCGCGCGCTTTCGGAGGCTGCTTTGAAAATCGGCGTGTGCGTCAAGCAAGTTCCCGCGAAGGACGCTCCCCTCACCATCGCCGAATCCGGCGCGTGGATCCGCGAATCGGACATCAGCTTCGAAACCAACGAGCCGGACGCCTACGCTCTCGAAGAAGCACTGCGTCTGAAGGAAAAGCACGGCGGCGAAGTGGTGGCGATCTCGATGGGCCCGGAGCGCGCCAAGCAAACCATCAAAGAAGCGATGGCCAAGGGCGCGGACCGCGGCATCCATGTGGCGGACGCGGAATTTTTCAAGCTCGACCCGCTGGCGTCGGCGCGCTCGCTGGCCACTGCGATCAAAAGCGAAAATTTCGATCTGCTGCTGACTGGATTGCAGAGCGACGACCAGGGCTTTGGGCAGACCGGCGTGTTGCTCGCGGAATTGCTGGGGCGTCCGCACGCCACGATCATCATGGCCATCGAAGTTCTCGACGGGCGCATGAAGCTCAAGCGCGAGTTGGAAGCGGGCTGGTTCGAGTGGGTGGAAGTGCCGCTGCCGGCCGTGCTCACCATTCAATCGGGCATCAACAAGCCGCGCTACGCCACGCTGAAGGGCATCATGGCCGCGAAGAAAAAAGAGATCGCCACGGTGGAGCGCGCGTCGCTGGGCGTGCCAGATGCGCCGACGGAAAAAATCGAGCGCATCTACGTGCCGCAGAAGACGAAGAAAACCGAGTTCATCACCGGCTCGCCAAAAGAAGTCGCCGCGAAGCTGCTGGAAAAGCTGCGGCACGAAGCGCGGGTATTGTAAGCGATGAAGATCCTGCTGATCACCGAACAGCACGACGCGCAGTGGAATCGCGTGAGCTTCGAAACGCTCGCCGCGGCGCAGCAGATCGGGGAGCAAACGAAGGGCTCAATCTCCGGCGTGGTGATCGGCAGAGGCGTTTCCGCGCTCGCCAACGAACTGGCTGGCTACAAGCTCGATGAAGTTCTGCTCGTGGAAAACGATCTGCTGGAAAAGTACACCCCGGATGGATTTTCAATCGCGCTGCGGCAGGTGATCGAAGGCGCGAAGCCGGATCTGGTGCTGCTACCGCACACCTATCAAGTGCGCGATTTCGCACCGAAACTGGCTGCGTCGATGCCGAAGGGCGCCGCCGGCCAAGCGGGCAGAGGAATGATTGGCGATTGCATCGGCTACCGCTGCGAGAACGGCAAACTGATTTTCGTCCGGCAAATGTTTCAGGGCCGTACGGTCGCCGATGTGGTGTTCACCGGCGAGCCGCCGTGGATCGCCACGTTTCAGGCGGGTGCTTTCCGCGCCGATCTGGCGGCAAAAAATGCGGGCGACAAAGCCGCCGTGAAGCCGGTCAGCGTGGAACTAAAGCCCAAGCAGATTCGCACCAAGCCGCTGGAGCGCTTCCGCGAGGCCAAGCAAGCCGTCGATTTGACGCAGGCGCCCATTCTCGTTTCCGTGGGGCGCGGTATCAAAGCTCCTGAAAATATCGCCATGGCGGAAAAGCTGGCCAAGCTGCTGGGAGGCGAAATCTGCGCGTCGCGCCCCATTTGCGACGAAGGCTGGCTGCCCATGGACCGCCAGATCGGCAGCTCGGGGCAAACCGTCGCGCCGAAATTGTATTTGGCGCTTGGCATCAGCGGCGCCATCCAGCACGTGGTGGGAATGAAAGCGTCGCGCACCGTCGCCGCCATCAATAAGGACCAAAACGCTCCGATCTTCGAAATTGCCGATTACGGAATCGTCGGCGACCTTTTCGAAATTGTCCCCGCCCTGATTGCCGAGCTCGAATCGGCAAAGTAGACTTGCATATGTTTGACTCGGAATTCAGCCTGGTACCGCGGGCTACTTCAACGCTACCCGCAAGCGCTTTCCCCGAAAGGGCCGACGTCTACCGATGCGATGCATGTGGGAGAGACTTAACGAAGCATTTTCGCCCGCTACAATCGCATAGCTGGGGCCCTATGGGACGCGAGACGTTCATTTGCGCTTGCGGGAAGCGGTATCTCACCGGTGCGGTTGAATGGGATCGCCTAAGACGGGCCGAAAGGCGGCGCCGCATTCGGCAGACGTTCGGGCTCGGAATTGTTCTTTCGGTCTTGGCTGTCGTGCCCGCGATTTTGATTTACCTCTTCTTTCGGTTTGCTCTTGGGCTTCGTATCCCGGCGACCGTTTCAGCCGTCTGCATCAGTCTCTTGCCGTTCGTTCTGATGCAAGTCAGCTTCTGGCCCGGCGTGATCTTGTCGATTTTTAGAACAAGACTTGGAGGCCACTCAATCTGTAGTATCTAGAGTAATGATTAACAAAAAATATATAGTAAACGGCGCTTATTTTATCTGCAGCGATTCGAGGTAGGCGGTCAGGTCGACGATGCGCTGCTTCACCTCCGCTTCGTTGGATTTGGTGGTGGCTTTGAAAATTGTGCCCCAGATCGGCATTTCGGCGGGGCCGTGATCGGGCGTTTTGGCGCCGCTGCGCAGAACCTCCTCGACGTAGGCTGCGGGAAATTTGCCATCGTGGCGTTTGGAAAGGGTGGTCAGGTCTGGCGTCGGTTTTGTGAATTGAGACGAGCGCGGCGGGGCGCCTCCGCCCGTTCCGTCGTTGCCATGGCAGACGGCGCAATTCTGCTTGTAGAGTTTCGCGCCTTGGGCTACCGCGGACTCTTTCGCGGGCGGTTTTTTGCTCCGATTCTGGCGGCCCGCTAAAATTCCCGCGAAAATCGCCAGCGCGCACACCACAGCTGTCCCGCCTACAGTTCGGAACACTGACAAAACCCCATGCGCTGAAGCTTATGTGCAAGGCGGAGCGGCTGCAAGGGCGAATGCGCTGCAAGGCATGCGCATCAGTTACGTCCTTGCCGATGACACCTCTCGCGCGCGCCGATTCCGCCTTACAATAAGGCGGGCTTACAATAGAGGCACTGATGAGCGCGCTGAACAATCCAGCCGTCAGCATCGCGGCGCGGCGCAATGCGGATCTGCGCTTCGTCGAGCTGATGGACAAGGTGCACCGCAACCGTCCGGGCGACGACCTGGACTTGCTGCGCCGCGCCTACGATTTCGCTGCTGAACAGCATAAATCGCAGCTGCGGCTTTCGGGCGAGCCCTACCTGTCGCATCCCGTGGAAGTGGCGCACCTGCTGGCGGATATGAAGCTGGACGCCATCTCGATTTGCGCCGCGCTGCTGCATGACGTGGTGGAAGACACCAAAATTCCGCTGGCCAAAATTTCGGAGCTGTTCGGTCCCGATATCGCGCGGCTGGTAGAAGGCGTCACCAAAATCAGCAAGCTCGATTTGCTCGCTCCCGAGGATCGCCAGGCGGAAAACGTCCGCAAGATGCTGCTGGCGATGGTCAACGACGTGCGCGTGGTGATGGTCAAGCTGGCGGACCGGCTGCACAACATGCGCACGCTGGAATATCTCGGCCGCGAAAAGCAGCAGCGCATCGCGCGCGAAACTCTCGATATTTACGCTCCCGTGGCGAACCGGCTGGGCATGGGCTTGATTCGCGGCGAGCTGGAAGATCTGTCGTTCCGTTATCTCGAGTCGGAAGCGTTTCTCGAGCTGCAGAAGAAAGTCGCTTCCAAGCAGAAAAGCTTTGATAAGTTCCTCGAAGAAGTGCAGGACACCATTCGCGAAAAAATGGTGGAGAGCGGGATTCCCGCCGAAGTGGAAGGGCGCGTGAAGCGTCTTTTTTCGCTGCACTTGAAAATTCAGAAGCAGCAGCGAATGCTGGACCAGGTTTACGACCTGCTGGCGGTGCGGGTGATCACGGACACGGTGAAGAATTGCTACGCGGCGCTGGGCGTGATCCATCAGATCTGGCGGCCGGTGCCGGGGCGATTCAAGGATTACATCGCCATGCCGCGCCCGAACCTCTATCAGTCGCTGCACACCACCGTGATTCATTCCGGGCAGCCTTTTGAAGTGCAAATTCGCACGCAAGAGATGCACCGCATCGCCGAGCAAGGCGTGGCGGCGCACTGGAAGTACAAGGATGGGTCGGGCGCGTCCACGGCCGACGACCAGCGCATCGTGTGGATGCGGCAACTGATCGAGTGGGTGCAGGAGATGCAGGAGCCCAGCGAATTTCTTTCCACGCTGCGCGTCGATTTGTATCCCGAAGAGGTTTACACGTTCACGCCGAAGGGGCGCGTGGTGGTGCTGCCGCGCGGCTCCACGCCCATTGATTTTGCTTACGCCGTGCATACGGAAGTCGGCCATCAATGCGCGGGCGCGAAAGTGAATGGCGAGATGGTTCCACTGCGGCACGTGCTGGCCAATGGCGACGTGGTCGAAGTGGTCACGCAAAAGGGTCACACGCCTTCGCGCGACTGGTTGTCGCTGGTGCACACCTCACGGGCGCGCACCAAAATCCGCCAATGGATTCATCTCCACGAACGCGACGAGGCCACCGACGTAGGCCGCCGTCTGCTGGAAAAAGAAGCCCGGCACTTGGGCGTGAATCTGAAACACATCTCGAAGGAAGACTGGCATCGCGTTGCCGGGGAGTACGGATGTTCGCGCGTGGACGATCTCTACGCCGAGCTCGGCTACGGAAAATGGTCAGCGCGGCAGGTGCTTGCCAAAGCGACGGGCGAGCCGGTCACCGAACCGGCGGAAGAAAAGCCGCCAAAGCTGACGTCCACCGTCAAGCACTTGCTGGGGATGGACGAGGCCACCATCGTGGTCCGCGGGCACGACGATCTGATGGTCTACCGCTCGAAATGCTGTAACCCTATACCAGGCGACGACATTATCGGCTACGTGACGCGCGGCCGCGGCATCGCCGTGCATAGCAAGATCTGTCCGAACGTGCAAAACCTGCTCTACGAACCGGAGCGCCGCATTCCCGTGGAGTGGGCGCATAGCACGCACTCGACGTTCCCGGTACGGCTGCGAATTTTTACCGAGGACCGTCCGGGAATGCTGGCCGCGATTACCAGCGTGATCAGCGATTCAGGCGCGAACATCCGCACGTTTGAAAGCGGCGGCGTCGATATCCGGGCGCGGATTGATGTTGGATTGGACGTTCGCGACCGTAAGCAGCTCGAACACATTTTGGCCGGAATCAAACGTATTCCGGGAGTTTTCGATATCGAGCGTGTGTACAACGTCTAAGTTTCCTCCGCGTGCCCTTACCCGTTTCGCCACTTCGATTCGTTTCGCTCTCTCCCCCTCCACTTTCAGGAAGTAAAATTCAATTATGGGGAACTTCCTGGCGCGTGTTTTGAAGCGTGGCGCACTGGATTCTCGGCGGCGGAAACCGCGTGTCTTTGCGGTTGTAGCCTTATGCGCGGCGGGACTCATTTTCGCGGGATGCAGCCGGCTAAAGCCGGTCGACACCACCTCTCTCGATTCCAGCGGCATGGGCTACGACGCCGTGCAGCAGCTGACCGCGTTGAAAATCACCGCGCCTGAAGTGGCGCAGATCGCGAAAGCACGCGGCGCTAGCTTTTCCGATGATGATTGCGTGGCGATATTAAAGATTTACCGCGGCCAGAACCGTCCGTTTGACGCGGGCGACGCGGTCGCCGGGCTGGCCCAAGTAGGAATGTCTGACTCGTCCATTCTCGATCTGGCCCAAATGAATCAACTCGGGCTTGGCTGGGGCGAACTGCAGGCCATGAAGCTCACCGGCATGTCCGATGCGATTGTGGTGGCGGTAGCCCAGCGGCGCGCTGACGGAAAGCCGGTGCTGTCCGGAGCATCTCTGGCGCGGCTGAAAAACGCGGGCGTGCGCGAGCCGACGCTTCTGAAATTGGTGCAGCGAGGAGTGCCGGATTCGGAAGCAGGCAAGATTTTGGCCTACCGCAGGCGCGGCGCAAGCGAGCGGGAAATCTTGCGGCAATTCGCCGGTCTTTAGAGCTGTCGGCGGGATCCGTCGGTGGCCACGCAGCGGCAATGCGCGCGAGCCCCGGGCGGATCAACTGCCCAAATCCGGATTTTGAGCTTTCCCCCTATCGCACCCGCCCGGTAAAATCTTTCCGCACTTACCGAACACTTGACCAAACGCCCGATGGACTGCACGAACAAAAGGCTTTCGCGCTCGCTCACCGTCGTTCTCGCCGCGGCTCTCTGCTTTTGCATGGCGGCGTGCGCCGTTCCTTTCGCGCCCGGATATCACATTGCGAAGCAGACCGATCGCATTTCGTTTGTGCCGGGCGATCCACCCGCTCTGGCGATTCGCGCGGAATACGTGCTGGTGAATACCGGCACCAGCGACTTGAATTTTGTGGATGTACGCCTGCCTTCGACCGAAGGATTTGGCCGCAGCGATTTGCGCGTGCAAGTGGATGGCGACGATGTGATTCCCTCCGCGCTTTCTGTCCCTCAAGGACAGTCGGCGCCGGACGTGATGCGAATCACGTTTTCGAAACCGTGGATGCGCAAGCAGAAGCGCGAAGTTACGTTCGAGTACGCGCTACGGACGCCCGCGGATTCGGATTACGGCGTAACCATCGACTCCGGTGGTTTTCATCTCGGCGTGCGCGGTTGGGCACCGCAGTTGCTGCCTCCGAAGTATGAGCTTTCCACGTATCCTTCGCAGCCGCGTCGCGTGGACTATACCGTGCGCGCACCCGCGGATTTCGCGGTGGTGGCAGGGGGGGCGCGGCGAAAACAGAAAAAGCTCGGCGGAGAAATCGAATACGGTTTCGAGTTGCGTGCGCCGGATTTAGGTCCGTTCGTGGTGGCGGGCCGCTATGCGAAGTGGCCGGAGAAGAACGCCAAGGCGCCGGCGGAATTTCTAACCACGCAGCCGCTGGCGGGAAATCCAGAGCAAGCCGCGCAGCAGATTGCCGGAATATGGGAAACGCTGAACACTGATTTCGGCGTATTGGACAAACGCATCCGCGTCCCTACGATCGCCGAGTCGAGCGCGTTCCATCTGAATTTGCGGGGCATCGCCGGCCCCGCAGCGGTGAGCTTTCCAGGCGGCGCACTGGTGAATCCGGCGGCGCTCGCGATCGGCTTCAGCAGCAACCGGTTCCTGCAAATCGTGAGCGAGGCGATGGCGCGCGGCTGGTTCGACGGCGCGGTGTTCCCCAGTGCCGGGGCGGAGATCGGCATCGGCGAAGGAGCGCCGGAGTACGCCGCGATTGTGACCGATGAGGCGCGCAACGGCGCGCTGGCGCGGCGGCAGCGAATTTACGAATACCTGCGGCGCTACGATAGCCTGGTGAAATATTCCGATGAGTCTCCGATTGCGGCGACCACTTTCGCGAGTCCATTGGCGCAGCGGAGAATCGCGCTGGCCAAGGCGCCGCTGTTTTACATCGAGTTGGAAGACGCGTGCGGCGAAGCTCCGGTTCGAGCGGGTCTGGCGCATATGGTTTCGAGCATGCGCGGGCAGGAAGTGGATTACAGCGTTCTGCGCGCCGTCCTAGAAGAATCAACCGGGCGCGAGCTGGGAAAAATCTTTCGCCAATGGCTGCAGCAGAAGGGCATTCCGGAGAATTTCCGGGCGCGCTACCCATACGGGGAAGGCTCGCAGGAAATTGGAGACTGATTCGCGCGTCGCAGAATACGCGATGAATTTTTTGCGAATGAGACGACGCGCGATCGCGCGGCTAACTATCGGGAGGCGGCATGAAAGAAATTATCGCAACGGAAAAAGGTCCCAAAGCGATTGGCCCGTATTCTCAGGCCGTGAAGGCCGGAGGTTTTATTTTCACTGCCGGACAGGTGGCGTTCGATCCGGCAACGAATCAGCTGGTGGAGGGCGGAGTGGCGCAGCAAACCGCGCGAGTGATGGAAAACTTGAAAGCTATCGTCCAGGCCGCGGGCTCTTCGCTCGATCGTGCCGTCAAAGCGACCGTCTACCTGAAGGACATGAACGATTTCGCGGCGATGAACGAAGTGTACGGCAAATATTTTCCCGCGAATCCTCCGGCGCGTTCCACGGTGGAAGCGGCGCGGCTGCCGCGAGACGTTCGCGTGGAGATCGACCTGATCGTGCTTGCCTAATCGCACATCGCACCCGCCGCGAAAAGTTCCGCGATGTACGGTTATTTCGCGAGAAAAACTTCTTTGCCGCGCAGGCCGTCGTGCGAATGGTGCAGCGGCAAAGTGCTCGCGGGAGGGCGGCGAAGCTCGTCGGGGACGAATTCTCCCAGCGGTCCTTTCGCTGGCGTGACGCCTCCATCCGCGAGTAACAGCGCCCCGGTGATGTAACTCGCTTCATCCGAGGCGAGAAACGCAAACACATTGGCCATTTCTTCCGGCGTGCCGCGGCGGCCCAGCGGGACGGTGGCGTCAATCGTGTTTTGAATTTCGGGGCTGAGCGGGCCGCCGGGACCGCGCGTCCAAGCCGTGTCGATGGCGCCGGGGCAGACGCAATTGGCTCGCACTCCATACTTCGCCTGCTCCAGAGCGAGTCCCTTGGCGAACGCATGAAGGAACGCTTTGCTGGCGCCGTAGGGAGTCATACTAGCCGAGCCATTGAAGCCCGCCTCGGAACCGGTGAAAAGAACATTGCCGCGCGTTTTGTGCAAATGCGGCAGCGCGAACTTGGTCATCAGAAACGCGGTGCGGATGTTGGCGCGAATGGTGCGGTCGAAATCCTCGATGCGGTAGGCGTCGGTTTCGGCGTTGGCGATGAAGATGCCGGCATTGTTGACCAACACGTCGATCTGGCCGAACCGGCGAACAGCCGCTTCCACGCACTGGCGCGCTTCGTCTGGCTCAGACAAATCTCCGCAGAATGCTTCGGCCTCGCCGCCCTGCGCCGCGATGGCTGCGGCGACGTCCTGCACGGGATCGCTCGGCAAGCCAGCCAACAGCACGCGCGCGCCTTCGCGCGCAAATTTGTGAGCGATGGCTTCGCCGATTCCGGTGCCCGCTCCGGTGATGATGGCTACTTTGCGCTTCAGACGCATGGCCGCCTCCGATTGTGAAAATTGCGCACGGCTGATGATACACGCGCAGGCGGCTGCCGCGCATTCGGGACTGCAGCGAACGAGCCGATCGGCAGGATGGTTCGGCGATCGCTTCTACCTGGCCGGAGCGGAGCTTAGGTCCTGATAGATGCGAGATTGCGGCAACGTCGGATTCGAGGGCCCTGCGCTGGACGTAAACGTTATGGCTCCCACTTCCACGACCGTCTCGTACGGCGTGCGAAAAGTGTTGGGACCTACCGTTTCATTCGAAGACGTTCCGTAATCGTTTTCAAATTTGATGCCCACGCTTCCCGGCGTTCCGTCGCTCACGATGGTGTTGTAGTAAAAGCTGTTGTTGCTGCAGACGGAGTTATGCGCCAAGCACTGCTGCCAGATTCCAATCGTTGCCACGCCGGGCGGGAGATGAATCAGATTGGAGACCACCACGTTGTCGGCCATTTCGCCGGAGGTAACCGCAGTGCCCATATAAATTCCTGCGTTCGCGGTTCGATTAAAGTTGTAGATCACATTCGACGAGATCGTTACGCGCTGCGCTTGTGTGTTCGAGAGCGAGATGTTCCCGCCGTCACAGGAATTGCCGAGCAAGATCCCATCGGTAGCTCCGGCAACTTCCAGGCACGAGATCGCCGGGACGTAGCCGTTCGCGTCAAAGGTGTTGTTGGAGACGGTCCAAAACGCCGCGGCCGATCCGACGGAATACCCGCCCAAACCACTGGCGCCCATCTTGCAGCTGTTTCCTGAAATCACGAAGCCGTCGACGGGCTCGCCTCCGAACGCGCCGATCTCCACGCAAAAGCCCTGCCCGCCCACCATGCTGTTATCGAAAATTTGCGTGCCGCTGACGCTCATCCCGGAATTGGTGGAGTGGAAGGTAATCGCGTGGGCGTCCGTTCCACCGCGCGATTCATCGAGTTCATTGTCTCTCACCAGGGTGCCGACGGAGTCCTTTTCGCCGAAGATGCAACTCGCGCCACCTGCCGCGACGGTGCACTGATTTCCCTGGACGATCGAAGAAGAGGCGCCCACCAGATACACGAACGCGGTGCTGACGCCGACGAAGCCCGACGCGATGTCTCCCTGGATGCGCGCGCCGTTGGAGTTCCAAAGAAAAATCGGATTGGAATGCGAATCAGAGCCGCCGGCAAATTCGCAGCCGAGAACTTCGTCGCCTGTGCCGGTGATGGTGATCAGGCTCGTTTGATCGACTCCGGAAACGAACGCAGCTCCCGGCTCGCAGCGGACGGTCAAGTCGTCATCAGAGATCGTGTGATCGGTGGTGAGGGTAACTACGGCATTCGCTGGCAGCACCACAGTGCCATTCGCGCCAGCGGCGGCGAGGGCCGCAGAGAATCCGGCATCGGTCCACGGATAGGTAACGCCGTCGAGCGTGATTACGATGGCAGTGGGAGCCGGCGCGGGCTTGATGCGGCGGACCGTCTGACGCGCGGCGGAGGTGGCGCCAGGCGTACGAACCCGCGCGGCTGACGGCGCGGGCGCCGCGATCACGTTCGTCCCAAGAAGAGCTTGAGCGAAAACTGCGAGCAGGAGGTAGAAAAAAAGGACGAAAACTTGCCTCAGGACCTGTGCAACTTTTCGGTGCATTGACTCGGCCGGACCGCTGGTGGTCGGAGTATGCACGAATCGGCGATTGCTGTCACGCTTTGAAATTTCAAACACGCTTGAGCCGCGAGGGGCGGTGAGCTGTACGTGAAAGTATCAGCGCTCGACGGTTAGGGCCGTATTCGGTAAAGAGCGGACGTGAGTGATTGGGGCGATGGGGCGGCTTACGGGCGGTGCGGGCGCGTAGACCGCGCCGGTTTGCGTGTTGAGATAGGAAACATATCCCAGCGGTTCAATCAACGTGTTCGGAGTGCGAAAAGTGTTCTGGCCGAGGCTTTCGTTCCGGGAGATGCCGGTGTCATCTTCCAATTTGATGCCTACGCTTCCGGGGGCGCCGTCGCTTACAACCGTGTTGTAGGAATAGCTGTTGTTGTCGCAGGTCGCGCCGGCGGCGTTGCACTGCTGCCAGATTCCAACCGCCGCCATTCCCGCGGGCAGATGAATGAGATTGGCGATCACCAGATTGTCGTTTACCTGGCCAGATGCCACCGATGTGCCGAGATATATTCCCGCGCAAGCGCCCTTCAGGCCGTAAATCAGATTCGATGAGATAGTGACGCGCTGCGCCTGGGAGTTCGAGAGCGAAATGTTTCCGCCGTCGCAGGAATTTCCGACCACGGTACCGTCCGACGCTCCGGCCACTTCCACGCAGGAAATCGAGGGTGTGAAGCCATTGGCGTCGAAGGTGTTGTTGGAGACGGTCCAGAATTTCGCGGCCGAGCCCACGGAATATCCGCCCAGCCCGCTGGTGGACATCACGCAGGTGTTTGAGGAGACTACGATTCCTTGCGGCACGCCGCCATCGAAAGCCCCCACTTCGACGCAAAAGCCTTGCCCCGCCACGATCTGATTGCTGAGGATTTTTGTGCCGCTCACCGTCTGGCCGGCGTCGCTAGAGTGAAACGCGACCGCGTGCGATCCGGCCGCGCCCAGCGACTCGTCTAGATCGTTTGATTGCACAAGGGTATCGACCGTTCCCTTTTCGCCGAAAATGCAGCTTGCTCCTGCCGATCCGGCGACGCAGTGATTTTCCTCGATCGCGGAGGCTCGCGCGCCGACGAGATATACGAAGGAAGCGTCCAGACCCTCAAAACCGGTTGCGGAATCGCGCTCGATTCGGGCGCCCGTCGAATTGGACAAAAACAGCGGGTTCGACATCGGGTCCGATCCGGCCCGGAAATGGCAGCCCTGAATTTCATCGTCCGTTCCGGAGATGGTGATCAGGTTCACTTCGTTTACGCCGGATACGAAACCCGCGCCAGTGGCACAATCGACGTTAGTGTTGTCGGTCGAAATCACGTGATCGGAAGTTAACAGGATGGTCGCACCCTGAGGCAAAAGAACCGTGCCGCCGGAACCGGCCATCGCCAAAGCCTCGCCAAATCCGGCATCGGTCCACGGGTAAGTCGTGCCGTCCAGAACAATGGTTTGGCTGGTGGCAGAGGCGTGGCTCCCGAACAGGAGCAAGCACGCAAGGACGAGAATCCGTCCGCGAATTTTCACACCGCCGCGGAGTCTCAAGAGACTACCTCTGATTCTGAAATTAAACTTACCCCAAACAGTGAAGACATTGTGCAACAGGATCGCGCCGGCGCGTCCCTACATTCCGCGCTCGTGTGCCTTGAGTAGCAGCAGCGCTGTGCGAATTCACAAACTGGCGCGAGCAAAATTCGAACCTAAATGATGCGCCGGGAGGTTCCGCGTAGATGTCGGCGGATCCCTCCAAGTGCTTACGAACCTGAGCGCCGACGGTGATAAACACAAGCCTCCTGTGTTTCCTGAATCGCTCAAATCTTGCCACTGCATTCGCCCGCCACCACTCACCAGTTACTACCGACCACTCGCCCGATACGAAGTGCAGGCCGCAATGGGGAGCGTCGGCGAATCGCGTCGGCAAGAGCGTGCCCAGAGGCGGAGGGCGCGCAGACGCGGCGCGGGTGCGCAGGTATAATCGCGGGAATGGGTTCTGCGACGATACAGCCGCCATCACAGGCGCCATTGCGGGCGACGCAAGAGAAGCGCATGGCTGCGCTGGGGTCGGTGGCGTCCGCGGTAGTGCTGGTGCTGCTGAAGGCATTTCTGGCGTGGATGACTGGCAGCCTGGGAATTCTTTCCGAAGCGCTGCACTCGATGCTGGATCTAATCGCGGCGGTGATTACGTACCTATCCGTGCGCGTGGCGGACAAGCCGGCGGACGCCGACCATCTCTACGGCCACGGAAAGGTGGAGAGCTTTTCGGCGTTCGTGGAAACAGGGCTGCTGCTGTTGACGGCCGTGTACATCGTGTGGGAAGCGTTCCAGCGGCTGCTGTTTCGTTCGACGGCGATGCGTCCGAGCATTTTGGCCATCGTGATTTTGGCGCTGGCGATGGGCGTCGACGTGGTGAGGTCGCGAGCGCTGGGGCGCGTGGCGAAAAAGCATCCGAGCGAGGCGCTGGAAGCGGACGCGCTGCATTTCTCGACGGACGTGTGGAGCACGTTCGTGGTGATTTTGGGGATCACCGGCGCGTGGCTGGGAATGAGGTTTGGGCTGCCGTGGCTGCGCGCGCTCGATCCGATCGCGGCGCTGGGCGTGGCCGGAGTGATTATTTGGGTGGGCTCGCGTCTGGGGAGGCGAACGATCGACGCGCTGCTGGATCGCGCGCCGATTGGGCTGCGCGAGCGGATCGTCAACGCGGTGGATGAGACGGCGGGAGTGCTGCAGACGGAGCGGGTGCGCGTGCGGCGCGCCGGGCAGCGGTATTTTGTCGACGTGACCATCAGTGTGCCGCGCACGGCGAGCCTGGAGCAGGCTCATGCGGCAAGTGAGTCGGTGGAGCGCAATATCGAGCGCATGATTCCCGCCGACGTGGTGGTGCATGTGGAGCCGCGGGCGCAGACGGGCGAACATTTATTCGACACGATTCGCGCCATCGCGCAGCGGCGCGGCATGCCGGTACACGAGCTTTCGGCGCATCAATATGACGGGCGGCTTTTCGTCGAGTTGCATTTGGAGGTGGACGAAAAGGCCAGCCTCAGCGAAGCGCATTGGCGTGCGACGGAGCTGGAAGAGGAAATTCAGCGCGTGACGCAGCCGGGAACTTTGGTGAACATTCACATCGAGCCGCTGGGAAAAGAGATCGGCGGCGCGGAAGAGATGAAGGACCTTGCGCGCGCGGTGCAGGATTTTCTGAATTCGCTGCCTGCGGAATACGCGGAACTGGCGGACTGCCACGACGTGCGCGTGCGCAGCGTGGAGCACCGCATTCTGGTGTCGTGCCACTGCGCGATGGACGGCAATTTGCCGGTGACGGTGGTGCACGATCTTACGGCTGCGCTGGAAGGCCGGGTGAAGGAACGGTTTCCGCAAATTTACCGGCTGACGATCCATCCCGAGCCGATTGGGGAGAGCTGAGGGCGGGCGCGAACGCCAGCGCGCCCAGCGCGATCACGGCCGGAAAACATTCCAGCATGTAGCGCGGCTCGGGCGTTTCCACGAACCGGGCGAAAAACGCCGTTCGCACGAGGATGAACGTCAGCAGGAAGGCGATGGCGGGGCGGGGCGGCGCATAACGCCACGTTCTGACCGCGCCGATGGCCGCTAGCGCGAGATAGATCGCGTTGACCGCGACAAGCGTTGCGCTGACGCAGAAATCTTCCCGGTCATTTTCCCACTCGCTGGAAATCGGAAAGAGCTGTCCCGAGTACGGAAGCAGTTCCACACGGGGAGCGAACCATAGCGCTAGCGAGCGCAGCAGCGGAATTCTAATCCAGGTGCGCAGGGGATGCAGCGCGGTGCGCTGGCGGGCGATTTCACCGAAGGCGCGGTCTTCGGCGGGAGTGAGCGTTCGCGTCTTGTTGTAGTCATCCAGCAGCTCGGCTACGCGCGCGCGTTGCTGCGGCGAATCGAATGCCGAGGCGGGAATATCGGCGAGATCGATTTTTTCCGAGTCGAGATTCCAATCGACGAGGAACGCGTCGCGGAAGCGCCAGAGCCAGGTGTGCTCCCAGGCGTCGAAGCCGCGCGGCGCGAGTTCGCCGGGAAGTTCGCCATAGCGCGGAGCGAGGAACTGCAGCTTGTGCAGCGTGCCGGCGTTGCGAGCGGCCCAGGGTACGAGAGGCAAGAGCAGCCCGAGCGCCATCAGCGCCACGGCGCGCAGGAAACGGGGCCAATTGGCGGGTCGCGACCATTTCCAGAGCAGGACGAGGCCTGCTGCGAAAAGCAGCAGCGGAGTTTCGGGGCGCACGAGCGTGCCGATGCCGACGATGAGCCCGCCGAGAAACCATGGGCTTAGACGAGAATTCCAGCGTGCCGTGGAGTCGAGCGCAGAATCCGCGCCGATTTCGGTTAGGAGCAGCGCGAGAATGGCGACGGCCGTAAGGAAAATCGCCAGTGTCTCGGCCAGGACGGCAGCGGTATAGTTGGCGGTGAAGGGGCAGAGCGCGGCGAGCCAAAGAGCCGCGATTGCTACTCGTCCGCGCGCCGCCGGCGGCGCGAAATGCGAAGCAATGAGCGCGGCGATTAGCGCGACGGCGAAGCAGGTGAGCATGTCCAGCGCGACTTGCGCGGACATGACTGCGCGTGCAGACCTGCCTGCGACCGCGAAAATGCTTGCGAGGAATGCAGGATAGCCTGGAACGCGCATGTCGACGGGCATGAGATGGCCGTTAACTACAAGGCCATAAAGGTGATGCTTGAGCCAGTTCCAGGCCAGCTCGATGTAAAATGGCGAATCGCCCGCGTCGGTGACCGGAAATTTCAGCACAAAGAGGATGCGCAGGCCAAACCCGGCGAGTACAGCCGAGAGCACGTTCAAACGCATCTTAGATGCAGGCGCCATTGACCCCAATCCGACGAACAATTAACTTGAAATAGAGTTATGCCCGAACGCAAGCCCATATTCTTTGACCAGGAACGCCGTCGCTGGCGGCGGACGCGACTCGCGATGGAAATCGCGGGCGGGATTTTCACGCTGGCGCTGATCGTATTCCTGTTGAACGTAGTGCGCAACCCGGAGCTGCCGGAACTGCTGCGGCCCAACATTCACGCGAGTTTGCACGCAATTCCGTTCCGCGGGCTCAAGCCCAAGCTGGTCCGCAGCCGCAGGCGGAGGGTAGCGGCAATCGGAAAGATTCCCGACAACTACGATCCGCTGCGCATGGCGTTTTATGTCAGCGACGATTACATGAGCTTCGTATCGCTGCAGGAACATTTTCGGCAGCTGGATTTGGTTGTACCGGACGCGCTGCACGCCGTTTATGCCAACGGCGACGTGCAATGGGACCCGGATCCCAAGCTGACTGAATTCGTCGAGTCGCTGAAAACCCGGGGCATCGATCTTCCGGTGATGCCAATGGTGAATAATTACGATGGGAAGGCAGGATGGTGTCCGCCCGCGTTTCTGCAAATGCTGGCGAATCCGGCGGCGCGCAAGAATTTGGCGGAGCAACTGGAAGCGTACGCGGACCAGCGGCACGAACCGGGCATCGTGGTCGATTTTGAATCCTTGCCTCAAACCAGCCAGAAGCAGTTCGAGTCGTTCGTACATGATTTGAGCGTGTCGCTGCACGCCAAGAACATGAAATTGATGGTGGCGCTGCCGGCGGCCGACTGGACCTTCGACTACAAATATTTCGCTTCACAGGCGGACGCCATCATCCTGATGAACTACGATTTCCGCTGGCCCACCTCGCCGCCGGGGCCGATCGCGCCGCAAGACTGGTTTGTCCGCAACATCAACAACATGGTGAAGATCGTCCCGCCGGACAAGCTGATCATGGGCATCGCCAACTATGGCTACGACTGGCCGAAGCCGACGAAACAGGATCCGCATCCCGTCGCCGCATCGCTGAGCTTTCAGCAAGGCGTATTGACCGCTGTCGAGTCTGGCGCGGACGCGCTCTACGATCCCGATTCGTTCAACTTGCACTACTCGTACGAAGACGGCGACGGGCGAGTTCATACAGTGTGGATGCTTGACGGAGTGACCGGCTATAACGAACTGCGGGCAGCCGAACAGGCGGGAGTGGCCGGCACGGCTCTGTGGCGCCTGGGTCTGGAAGATCCGTCGATCTGGTCAATATGGGACGCCGTACACTCGGACAAAGCGACGCGCGACAAGCTCGAAACGGTGCCGCCCGGATATGACCTGGTGTTCGAGGGCAATGGCGACATTTTGCGGATTACCGGCACGCCGCAGAACGGCTCCCGCACCTTAGATTACGACGCGGACTCGGACCAGTTCGACGACGAGAGCTATCAAAGCTATCCCATGACTTGGCGAATCCAGCAGATCGGAGGAAGCTCTCCGCGGAAGCTGGCTCTGACGTTCGACGATGGGCCTGATCCGACTTGGACGCCAAAGATTCTCGACGTGCTGAAAAGTAAAGGCGTGGTGGGGACGTTCTTCGTGATCGGCGAAGAGGCCAATCAGTATGACAGCATCGTAAAGCGCGAATATGCGCTGGGCGACGAGATCGGAAATCACACCTTTACGCACCCCGATTTCGAACAGATTACGAAATCGGATTTGCAGATTCAGCTGAACCTGACCGAAATGCTGATTGAGAGCAGCCTTGGAGTGAAGACCACGCTTTTTCGTCCGCCTTACGGCGTGGATGTGGAGCCGGAAACCGCCAGCGAAATTCATATGCTCCCGGTGCCTCAAGAGATGGGCTACCTGATCATTGGGGGGCGAATCGATCCGCATGATTGGGGCGAGCCGAAGGGAGGCCCTCCACCGCCTGCGGAAACCATCGTTAAGCGCGTGGTGGACCAGGTGGAAGCGCACGACGGCAACATTCTGCTGCTGCACGATGGCGGCGGGAATCGCAGCCACACCGTGGAAGCGCTGCCGCAGATCATCGATCAATTGCGCAGCAAGGGATATGAGTTCGTTTCAGTGTCGCAACTACTGGGCGAGAGGCGCGCACAAGTGATGCCGCCCCTGACGCACAAAGAGTGGCTGATGATGCGGCTGGACGCGGCAATCTTTGGCGTGTTTCGCTGGCTGCGCCGCAGCATTGCGTTCATTTTCATCGCCGGCATCATTTTGGCCAGCGGTCGCGCGCTGATCATCGGCTTGCTGGCGCTGATCGAGAAATTCCGCCCGGCGCCCGAGGATCATCCGGAATACGAGCCGCCTGTGACCGTCCTGATTCCCGCATACAACGAGGAGGCGGTAATCGTCGACACCGTATCGGCCGCGCTGGCGTCCGATTATCCCCATCTGGAGATTTTGGTGGTGGACGACGGCTCGAAAGATCGCACCGCCGAAATGGTGCGCGGCGAATTTGACCGCGAGCGCCGCGTGCGTCTGCTGGAGCAATCGAATCACGGCAAGCCATCCGCGCTCAATCACGGGCTTTCGGAAGCGAGCGGAGAAATCATCATATCGATTGATGCGGACACCATCGTGGACCCGCGAGCGATTCCGCGGCTGGTCCGGCACTTCGCCAACCCGGAGGTCGGCGCGGTTGCCGGCAACGTGAAGGTGATGAACCGCAATAAATGGATCACGCGCTGGCAGGCGCTGGAATACATCACCAGCCAGAACCTGGAAAAGCGCGCATTCGACTTGCTGAATTGCATTCCCGTGGTCCCTGGAGCCGTTGGCGCGTGGCGCGCGGAAGTGCTGCGAGAACACGGCGGGTTTTCGGGCGAGACGGTTGCGGAGGACACCGACCTGACGCTGACCATCCGGCGCGAGGGTTGGAAAATCCTCTATGACGAGGATGCCATCGGCCACACCGAAGTTCCGGAAACGATCGAGACGCTGATCCGCCAGCGGTTCCGGTGGACGTTCGGAACCTTGCAGGCGGTTTGGAAGCACCGTGACACGGCGGGAAATCCGAAATACGGCACCCTGGGTTGGGTCGCGATTCCGAATATCGTGCTATTCCAAATCCTGCTGCCGCTCATATCGCCGGTAATCGACCTGCTGTTTGTGCTGTCGATCGCTCTGTGGGGATTGGCTCAACTGCGCATTACCCAGCTGCCTCAGCTTTGGACTTCGGCGGACGTGGAGCGGTCGCTGATCTTCTTCGCGCTGTTTATGCTGATCGACCTTTTTACGTGCGTGGTGGCCTTCGCACTGGAGCGCCACGAAGACTGGACTTTGCTCGCGCCGCTGCTCATTCAGCGCTTCTATTACCGGCAGATGATGTACGTGGTGCTGTTCCGCGCGGTGAAGGAAGCGGTGCGCGGACGGCCGGTGGGCTGGCGCGGAGTGGAACCTCATGCGCCGCTGCCGCCTTCGCCGCCTCCTCCCGCAACCGTGCTGAAGGCATGAAAGGGCGAGTAGCGACCATCGCCATGATTTCGCGTGCTCGCAGCCTCTAAATCGCAGGGCATTGGCGCATCTCTCCAAATTGTGCTAAGACAATTCTGCCGCCTGGCTTGAGTTTTACTCTTCTCTTTCCTGGACTCGCGCGGCGCCCGGCGGGCCATCTTCCGCGCGAACTGAATGACAGGATCATCATCCGGAAAGCTTAAGGCGGGAGCGATGGCAGCTACGGCGCCGTTATCCGAAGGTTCGGTCGTCATCAGTCCGCGCGGCGTGGAACGAGTCCGCGCGGGCCATCTGTGGATCTACCGCAGCGACGTGCGCGAGGCTCAGGCCGCGCCTGGCGCGATCGTTCGTGTGACGGATGACCGCGCGCGCTTTCACGGCTGGGCTCTCTATAGCGACAAATCGCAGATTTCCGTGCGGCTGCTCACGCGCGAGGATACGCCCGTGCGCCGGGAGTTTTTCGCCGAGCGCCTGCGCCAGGCCGTGCAGTACCGCACGCGCGCGGTCGAAAATTCCGAAGCGTACCGGCTGGTCTACAGCGAGGGCGATCTGCTGCCTTCGATCATCATCGACCGCTACGGCGATTATCTGGTGCTGCAGACGCTGAGCCAGGGCGCCGAGCGCGTCAAAGATCTGCTCGTTGAGCTGCTGGTGGAGCTATTCGCCCCGAAGGGCATCCTGGAGCGCAACGATCCGCGCGTGCGCCTGCTGGAGGGGCTCGATCAGCGCGTTGGCGTGTTGCATGGGGAAGTGCCGCCGGAAATCGTGGTGAAGGAAAACGGTGTGTCGTTCCTCTGCGACCTGGCTAAGGGGCAGAAGACCGGCTCCTTCTTGGACCAGCGCGAAAATCACCTAGCCGCGCGCCGCTATGCGTCGGGAAACGTGCTCGATTGCTTCAGCTATCACGGCGGCTTTGCGCTCACGATTGCGGATCGCTGCGAGCACGTGGAATCGGTGGAAATGGCGCCCACCGCCATTGAAATCGCGCGGCGCAACGAGCAGCTCAACTCGATTTCCAACGTGACTTTCCGAGAAGGCAACACGTTCGACGTGCTGAAGGAACATTACGAGGTGGGACGCCGTTTTCAGATGGTCATCCTGGACCCTCCGGCTTTCGCCAAGAATCGCGACAGCGTGGCGGCCGCGCAACGGGGGTATAAGGAGATCAACTTCCGGGCGATGAAGCTGCTCGAACCCGGAGGTTTCCTGCTCACCTGTTCCTGCTCTTACCACATCACCGAGCCCCTATTCCTGCAGATTTTGGCGGAGGCGGCCATCGACGCGCGCCGGAACATCGTGGTATGCGAGAGGCGCACGCAAGCTCAGGACCACCCAATCCTGCTGACCATGCCGGAAACGCACTATCTTAAATGCATGATAGTGCGTGCCTTAGAGTAATTTTGCGGTTTTTTTTAGGGGCTTACAGGCCTGCCCAAAAATACTTGACATTATAATGCTAAGATTTTATTATTCTAATGCGCTTAGATAGCGCAGGACTTTCAGACAAGAGGAGATTCGCAATGGCAACTTCAGTGATTCGCTGGGACCCCTTCCGAAACATCTCCGGCCTGCAGGAGCAGGTTAACCGGCTATTTGAGTCCAATCTTCGCGGCCGCACAGACGAATCAGCGCTCACCACTTGGGCGCCCGCGGTAGACATCTACGAGACGGAGAACGAGCTGGTGATGAAAGCCGATCTGCCGGATGTAGTGGAGAAGGATATCGACATTCACGTCGAGAACAACATGCTCACGGTGCGCGGCGAGCGCAAATTCGAGCAGAAGGTGAAGGAAGAGAATTACCTGCGCGTAGAGCGTGCTTATGGTGCGTTCAGCCGCAGCTTCAGTCTGCCGAACACGGTAAACACGGACGCCATCACGGCGGAGTACAAGAATGGCGTGTTGACGGTAGTCATGCCGAAGCGGGCCGAATCCAAACCGAAGCAGGTGAAAATCACCGCGAACGGTAAGTGACGATTGCCGCCTGAACGGGGGCCGCGGGTGAATCCGGGCCCCCGGTTCCATGCGGGCTTTTGCTTCCGTAATGAAAGTGAGAAAATCCGACTATGCTGCGATTCGATAAATTCACCGTGAAGGCGCAGGAAGCTCTGCAGAGCGCGCAGGAATTGGCTGGGCGCGCGGGACAGCAGCTGATTGAGCCTTTGCACTCGCTGGGCGCGCTGGTGGCCCAGAGCGACGGAGTGGTGCGCCCGCTGCTCGAAAAGCTGGGCGTGCCGGTCGCGGCATTGAGCGGCGAGATCGAAAAGCAGATCGACCGTCTTCCCAAGGTTTCCGGCGTTTCCGAACAATCGCTCGGCCGCGCCGCGAACGAAGTTTTGGAGCGCGCCTTCGACGAAGCGCAGCGCCTGAAAGACGAGTACGTTTCCGCCGAGCACATTCTGCTGGGCATCGCGTCGGGCGAGAAGGACGCGGCAGGACAGCTATTGGCGCGCTACGGCGCCACGCATGACGCCATTCTGCAAGCCATGGCCAGCGTTCGAGGCAGCCATCGGGTCACTTCGCAGAACCCTGAAGCTACGTATCGGGCAGTCGAACAGTACGGGCGCGATCTTACGGAACTCGCGCGGCGGGGCAAGCTCGATCCGGTGATTGGCCGCGACGAAGAAATTCGCCGCGTCATGCAGATTCTGGCCCGCCGCACCAAGAACAATCCGGTGCTGATCGGCGAGCCCGGGGTGGGCAAGACCGCCATTGTCGAAGGGTTGGCGCAACGCATTATTTCCGGAGACGTGCCGGAAGTGCTGAAGCCGAAGCGCATCGTGGCGCTCGATCTGGCGGCGTTGGTTGCAGGCGCGAAGTACCGCGGCGAATTCGAAGACCGACTGAAGGCGCTGCTTAAGGAAGTGAGCGAGTCGGACGGGCAAATCATTCTGTTTATTGACGAGCTGCACACGCTGGTTGGCGCCGGAGCCGCGGAAGGCTCGATGGACGCGTCCAATATGCTCAAGCCAGCGCTGGCTCGTGGCGAGCTGCGCGCGATTGGCGCCACCACGCTCAACGAGTACCGCAAATACATCGAAAAGGATCCCGCGCTGGAGCGGCGCTTTCAGCCGGTGACGATTGGGGAGCCCTCCGTGGAGGACACCATCGCCATTCTTCGTGGCTTGAAAGAGCGCTACGAAGTGCACCATGGCGTGCGCATCAAGGACGCCGCGATCATCGCCGCCGCCATGCTTTCGCAGCGCTATATCACCGACCGTTTCCTGCCGGACAAGGCCATCGACCTGGTCGATGAAGCCGCGGCTGGACTGCGCATGGAAATCGATTCGCTGCCGACAGAGATTGATGAAATCGAGCGCCGCGTGATGCAACTGGAAATCGAGCGGCAGGCGCTGCGTAAAGAGTCGGATGCGCACTCGCGCGAACGCCTGTCGCAGATCGAAAGGGAACTGAGCACGCTGCGCGAACAGTCCAACAGCTTGAAAGCGGTTTGGCAGACTGAGAAGGACGCCATCGGGCGCATCCGCAAACAGAAAGAAGAAATCGAGCGCCTCAAGGCCGAGGAGCAGCGCTACGAACGCGCTGGCGATCTTTCGCGCGTAGCGGAAATTCGCTATGGCAAGCTTTCGGCGGCCGAAAAAGCGCTCAAAGAGGCGCAGGACAAGCTCGCCGATCTGCAAAAAGACCACCCCATGCTGAAGGAAGAAGTGGGCGAGGAAGAGATCGCTAAGATCGTCAGCAAATGGACCGGCATTCCCGTAGGGCGGCTGCTGGAAGGTGAAGTTGAGAAGCTGGTGCACATGGAAGAGCGGCTGCGCCAGCGCGTTGTGGGGCAGGATCAGGCGCTGGCGACCGTGGCGAACGCGGTGCGCCGCAGCCGCTCGGGCTTGGCCGACCCGAACCGGCCCATCGGCTCGTTCCTTTTCATGGGGCCCACGGGCGTAGGCAAAACGGAGTTGGCGCGCGCGCTGGCTGAGTTTCTATTCGATGACGAGCACGCCATCATTCGCCTGGATATGTCCGAGTACATGGAAAAGCATTCGGTGGCGCGCATGATCGGCGCGCCTCCGGGATACGTGGGCTACGAAGAGGGCGGGCAACTGACGGAGCAAGTGCGCCGGCGGCCGTACTCGGTGGTGCTGCTCGACGAGATCGAGAAAGCGCACCCGGACGTATTCAACGCGCTGCTTCAGATTCTCGAGGATGGACGTCTAACGGATGGAAAGGGGCGCACCGTCGATTTCCGCAACGCGGTGATTATCATGACGTCCAACGTCGGCTCGGCGGCGATTTACGAGTTGGCCGCGACCGACCCGAAGAAAGCCCGTGAAGAAGCCATGGCCGCGCTGCGGGGAATGTTCCGTCCGGAGTTTTTGAACCGCATCGACGACATCGTGATGTTCAGCCCGCTGGGCAAGGCGCAAATCGAGAGCATCGTCGATTTGCAGATGGCCTCGTTCATGAAGCGGCTGGCCGAAAAGCAGGTGACTCTGAAGCTGACCTCCGCGGCCAAAGCGCTGCTATTCCGCGAGGGCTACGACCCGGCTTTTGGAGCGCGTCCGATGAAGCGCGCCATCCAGCGGCTGATTCAAGACCCGCTGGCGATGCGGCTTCTGGACGGCGAAGTCAAGCCGGGAGATACAGTGCTGGCTGAAGCCGACCTGAAATCCGGCGAGATGAAGTTCGTGCGGGAGAAGTTGAAGGCGGGCGTCGCGTAAAGGGCGCTGAAAAGGTCTACGAATGAGAACCCTGAAGACTGCGTTCTTGCTGACGGCTCTGACGCTGTTGCTGCTATTCATCGGGAACGCGCTCGGAGGCCGCGGAGGCCTGACGCTTGCGCTTGGCGGCGCGATTCTGATGAACGGAATCGCATATTTCTTCTCGGACAAAATCGCGCTACGTTCGGCCGGTGCTGTTCCGATCAGCCGCGAGCAATCGCCGCGTCTGTATCAAGTGATGGAGCGGCTGGCTGCGAAGGCGAATTTGCCGGTCCCCAAGCTGTACCTGATTCCGCAGGCCGCGCCGAATGCGTTCGCGACCGGGCGCAATCCTCATCATGCGTCGGTAGCCGTGACCCAGGGCCTGATGGAGCTGATGAACGACGACGAACTGGAGGGCGTAATCGCGCACGAACTCTCGCACGTCCGCAATTACGACATTCTTACGTCTTCGATCGCGGCAACCGTGGCCGGAGCAATCACCTGGCTTGCTTATATGGGGCGCTGGGCGGCGATGTTTGGCGGGTTCGGCGGAGGGCGCGATAACGATAACGAAGGCGGCTGGGCGGCCCTGCTCATGCTGTTCCTGGCGCCGTTTGCAGCCATGCTGTTGCAGTTGGGCATCTCGCGCCAGCGCGAATACCAAGCGGACGCTTCCGGAGCAAGGATGGTCGGCTATCCCAATGGATTGATTAGCGCGCTGGAGAAGCTGGGCGCCTATAACAATCGGATTCCAATGAACATTCCTCCTTCCACTTCGGCGCTGTGCATCGTGCAGCCGCTGGCTCCGAGGCAGATGTTCGCGAAGCTGTTCAGCACGCACCCGCCGCTCTCCGAGCGCATCGCCCGGCTGCGCAGTATGACGATCAGCCGCTAGCCGGGCGGAAATGCTCGCCGAGGCTGGCGGATCTTCCGTAAGTCACTACGGTTCTAGTACTTCGCCCCATCAGAAAGAATCGCGGAGCGTAAAATTTGCATTATGGGCTTTGCCCCTGGGAGACCTCCCCGCTTCGACCTTACTCATAAACGCCTTATATCGAAGGTATTACCAGTACAGCGTGCCGAGGCCCGATTTGGCTCAGGGCGTGCATTTACCGGGGGCAGCAAGGGGTTTCCCACGGAGGCGATGATCATGTTCGACGAAAATCAAAACGAGATTACGCACGATACATCCACACCGCGATGGATCGGCATTGCCGTCGTAGTGCTGGCGATAGTTTCGTTGGCGGGCTTGGGTGTAGGGTGGACCGCCGCGAACCGTACCAGTTCTCTCAGTTCCGAGGCACAGTCGCTGACGGCACAGACACAGCAGTTGAAGCAGAATCAAGACGTGCTGAGCCAGCAGCTGGCCAAGGCCGACGACGCCAACGCGCAGCTTCAAGGCGAGCTGTCCGTTGTGACCAACAAAATGAAGCTGACCGAAGGCGAACTCACGCGAGCGCGCTATCAGGCCAAAACGATCAAGGACCAGGACGCCAAGCAACTCGCTGCTCTGCAGAACGACGTAAACGGCGCGCTGGCAACCAAGGCGAACGTGGACGACGTGAACAAGCTGGGCACCGACGTGACCGGAGTCCGGGCGGATCTGGAGACCACCAAGTCGAGCCTCAACATGACGCGCGGTGAATTCGGTACTCTGATCGCCAAGAACCACGATCAGATCGAAGAACTCCGCCGTCTCGGCCAGCGCGATTACTACGAGTTCACCATCAGCCAGAAGGGCCGTCGCGAGAAGGTTGGCGACATCATGGTCGAGCTGCGTGGCGCGAATCCGAAGAAAAACCTCTATACCGTGTCTCTCTACGTGAACGACCAGCGCTTCGACAAGAGGAACCGCTCGGCGGACGAGCCGATCTATTTCTTTGCCGATAGCAGCCATGCGCCGCTGGAATTCACGGTCAACAAGGTGGGAAAGAATCAAATTTCGGGCTATTTGAGCGTGCCGAAGTCGTATTCCACGCGCGCGCAGGTATCCGGGAATTAAGGCGAGTTGCCGCTGCCTCTGGCGGGGTGCGGCAAGCACAACAGAACGGGCGTCCGGTGCGTACCGGACGCCCGTTTTTTATTTACTCCGCGTTACTCCGCCCGTTTCAGGGCACGGGTTTTGCGGCTGAGAAATTTCTTGGCGAGCGCCGGCAGCTTATCATGGGGGATTTTCCCCTGCTCGTAGAGCTTTATCTTCGCCTTGGCTGTCTTGCGCCGGCGGCGCTGGCGCTTCTGAGCCACATACCTCTTTTCATTAGCCATTCCGAAATCCTCCCTGTAAGTGCGTGATTCGATTGTAACGGACTCGAAAACGGATGCAAGCTCCGCTGTGGCTTTCTGCCGCAGTTCGGGTAGCATCGAAAATCATGCCCGCGACCGTCGTTCACGCCAGCCGGATCCTCACACCTGAAGAGGAACTTACCGATAGCATCATTGTGGTCGAGGACGGCCGCATCACTCAAATCGGCCATCGCGACGAAGTACGCGTCCCCGCGGGCGCGGCTGATTACGTGGCGAGCGGCATGACCGTGGTTCCAGGTTTCGTGGATGTGCACATTCACGGCGCCGGCGGGCACGATGTGATGGAAGGCACGGTCCGCGCGCTCGATCGCATCACGGCGACGGTGGCGAGCCACGGAACGACCTCAATGGTTGCCACCACAGTGACCGCTCCGATCGAAGAGACTTGCCACAGTCTGCAAGCCATCGCCGGGTACATTCGCAAGCGCGAGGCGCAACACGAGGGCGGCCGCGCAGCGGCGGAGATTCTCGGCATTCACCTCGAGGGCCCGTTCATCAGCAAGGCCAAGCGGGGGGTGCACCCGCCGGAGTCGATTGCCAAGCCTTCTGTAGAGATTTTGCAAAAGCTGCTCGACGCAGCTGACGGGCTGGTGAAGATCGTCACCATCGCGCCCGAATTGCCCGGCGCTATCGAACTGATTCAGGCAGTGCTGGCGGCGAAAATGGTCGCCGCGCTGGGCCACACGGACGCCAATTTCGAGCAGGCTCGCGCCGCCATTCAGGCCGGAGCGCGCCATGCCGTTCACGTTTACAACGCGATGAGGCCGTTCGAACACCGCGATCCCGGAATTCTCGGCGCGATCCTGACCGATCCCGAAGTGACCGCCGAAATTATTGCGGATGGCGTGCACGTTGCCGGGCCCGCCATTCAAGTGCTGATCGGCTGCAAGGGAGCGGACACGGTGCTGCTGGTGAGCGATGGGATTGCCGCAACAGGAATGCGCGACGGCAACTACCGGCTGGGGAATTTTGACGTGACGGTGAAAGACGGCGTCTGCCGCAACGCCGAGGGAAAGCTTGCAGGCAGCACGCTAACTCTCGATCGCGCGATTCGCAATCTGGTGGCGATCGGAGTGCCGCTGCAGGACGCGATTCGCATGGCCACGATTTTGCCTGCGCGGCGGCTGGGCGTGGCAGGAAAGAAGGGAATTATCGCCGTTGGCGCGGACGCCGATCTAGTCGCGCTGACGCCCGATCTGCGGGTGGACGGCGTGATGACCCGCGGCATGGGATTCAGCTCTTAGCACAGCGGCGGTGAAGAGTTTACGGCCCTTCAGGAATTGATCTTGGCGGGAATTTTCAGCTCATCGGCAAGGCGATGGGGATCGAACGGGCTACAAGCGAAATACCGGCCATCCACCAGGATCGTGGGAACTTTGCGGCGGCCGTTGTTGGCCTTCAGAACTACTTCTTCGGCCTCGGGAAATTCGTCGATATTCACTTCCGCGAAACGAACTCCGCGCTCCTCAAGAAATCTCTTGGCGCGGCGGCAGTCGGCGCACCAACGCGTTCCGTAGATTGTGATCCGAGCCATTCCCTGACTCCTTACTCAGGTCTCCCTACCATTTTGGATGCAACAAAGCCCTTCGCGATTCGGAAGGCAACGATCCGTGTCGATCGGGTTACGATCTCTAGTGGGCTGTGTCACCCGCGCCTACGGCACCCGTTTTTGCGGCGGCTTGCAAGCGAACCAGCGCGCGCTGCAGCGCCAGTTCCGCGCGCTGCCATTCTTCGTTGCCGGCGCCGGCCCGCGCTAATTCCGCCTGAGCGCGCTCGCGTGCACGGCGCGTGCGCTCCACATCGATTTCTTCGGCGCGCTCGGCCACATCCGCCAGCACGATCGCGCGATGCGGCAGCACTTCCGCGTAGCCATCGATCACGGTGAGAAAACGCGTCTCGGCGCCTTTGCGATACGAAAGAATTCCGATGCCCAATTCGGTGATCAGCGGCGCGTGGCCCGGCAAAATGCCCAGGTATCCCTCTTTGCCGGGCACTTCCACGGATTCCACGGTCTCCTGCAGCACGTGCCGCTCGGGAGTCACGATTTGAAGTTCGATAGCGTCGTTGGCCATTCTTTGGTTCCTGATCGCGCGGGCTCCGGACTAGGCTACGGCGGCCATCTTTTGCGCGCGCTCGCGTACTTCCTCGATGGTGCCCACCATGTAAAACGCCTGCTCTGGCAGGTCGTCGTGCTTCCCTTCGACGATTTCCTTGAAGCCGCGGATGGTGTCCTCGATTTTCACGTACTTGCCTTCAATGCCGGTGAACTGCGCGGCCACGAAGAATGGCTGCGAAAGGAATTTCTGGATTCGGCGCGCCCGCGCCACAGTCTGCTTGTCCTCGTCCGAAAGCTCTTCGATACCGAGGATGGCGATGATGTCCTGCAATTCCTTGTAGCGCTGCAGCACGGACTTCACCGCGCGCGCCACCGTGTAGTGTTCCTGGCCCAGAATGCGCGGGTCGAGAATGCGCGAGTAGCTGGCCAGCGGATCAACAGCGGGATAGATGCCCAGCTCGGATATCTGCCGGCTCAAGTTCGTGGTAGCGTCCAGATGCGTGAACGTCGCTGCCGGCGCCGGGTCGGTGTAGTCGTCCGCGGGCACATAAATCGCTTGCACGGATGTGATCGAGCCCGATTTGGTGGAGGTGATGCGTTCCTGCAGCTCGCCGATTTCGGTGTTGAGGTTCGGCTGGTATCCAACGGCCGAAGGCATGCGGCCCAGCAGTGCCGACACTTCCGAACCAGCCTGCACGAAGCGGAAAATGTTGTCGATGAAGAGCAGCACGTCCAAGTGCTCTTCGTCGCGGAAATACTCCGCGACCGTCAGGCCGGTCAATCCCACGCGCAGACGCGCGCCGGGCGGTTCGGTCATCTGTCCATAAATCAGCGCGCAGCGGGACTTTTCGTAGTTTCCCGGCTCGATAACGCCGGACTCCTGGAATTCGAGCCACAAGTCGTTGCCTTCGCGGGTGCGTTCGCCGACGCCGGCAAACACGGAAACGCCGCCGTGCTTCATGGCGACGTTGTTGATCAGTTCTTGAATCAGCACGGTTTTGCCCACGCCCGCGCCGCCGAAGAGTCCGATCTTGCCGCCCTTGAGGTAGGGCTCCAGCAAATCGACAACTTTAATGCCCGTCTCGAACATCTCCAGCGTGGTGGACTGATCTTCGAGTGAAGGCGCAGGGCGATGGATCGGATAGCGCTTGTCCGTTTGGATCGGGCCGAGATTATCGACCGGTTCTCCGAGCACGTTCATCACGCGGCCAAGCGTCGCGCGGCCCACCGGCACGGAGATCGGGCCGCCCATATCTTCTGCTTTCATGCCGCGGACCATGCCCTCGGTGGGCTTCATGGCCACGCAGCGGACGCGCCCTTCGCCGAGGTGCTGTTCGACTTCGGCGATCAAATCAATTGGCTCCGGAACGTCGAAGCCTTCGCTGGTGATGCGCACCGCGTTGTAAATCAGCGGCAGGTGTCCCTCTTGGAACTCGACGTCCACCACCGGGCCGATCACTTCCGTGACGTGCCCGATTTTTGTGTCTTCTGCTGCCATTGTGAAGATCCCCCTAAAGTCGTCGCTGGTGAGTGGTGATTAGTGAATGGTGATTAGTGAACGCCGCAATTCCTCGTCGATGCGGCTGCGTTGGCTGGAGAGCCGCTAGGCGTCTCCCGCTTGCGTCCGCCACACCAGTCACCACTCACTACTCACCAATCACGACATTGCCGATGCCGCTCCGCTTACGATTTCGATCAGCTCCTTGGTGATGGCTGCTTGACGGATCTTGTTCATCTCCAGCGTGAGCCGGTCGATCAGCTCGGACGCGTTGCGCGTAGCGGAGTCCATGGCCGTCATGCGCGCAGCGTGCTCGGCCGCCGCCGATTCCAGCAAGATGCGAAACACTTCGGATTCCAGATAGCGCGGCACCAGATGGTCGAATATTTCGTGCACTGGCTCTTCGTAGATGTAGTCGACCAGCAAGCCTTGCCCTGACGGTGCCAACTCCCGCGGCAGCGATTGTTCCTGTTTGGACTCTTCGACAATTTCTTCGGCCTGCGACCCCAGCACTGCAGGATCGATGGGCAGCAGCTTTTCCACGCGCAGGCGCTGCACCAGCACGTTTTTGAATTCGTTGTAGACAGCGTACACGGCGTCGATATCGTGGTTGGCGTAAAGCTCCGCGATCTTGCCGGAGATTTCTTTGGCCTTTGAATATTCCACTTTACTGGAGACGCCCAGATACTCTACCGCCAGCTTCCAGCCGCGCTTGCGCAGCGTGTCGCGGCCTTTTTTGCCGACAGCGATCCCTTCGATCTGCTTCGACGAGTTCTCCCGCGCGAATACCGTGGCGCGGCGCAGCACGTTGGCGTTGAACGCGCCGCAAAGGCTGCGATCGCCGGTAAGCACCAAGATCAAAATGCGCTGTTCCGGACGCCGTTCCAGCAGCGGATGCACGGCTTGTTCGATCCGCGCAGCCGCCGAACGCAGCACGCGAACGATCTCATGCGCGTAGGGACGCGCCGCGAAAACTCCCTCTTGCGCGCGGCGCAGCTTGGCCGCGGCGACGAATTTCATCGCGCGCGTGATCTGCTGCGTGCTCTTCACGGAGCGTATGCGGCGGCGATAATCTAGCAGGGTGGGCATCGATGGCTACGATCAATCCGCGGCGGCGCCCACGGCGGCCTTGAAGCGTTCTTTGTACGTGCCGAGCGCCTCGATCATCTGCGCCTGCAGCGCATCGTCGATGGCCTTCTTTTCGCGCAGCGTTTTGTAGATGTCGGGATAGTTCGTCTCGACGAAGGGATAGAGATCGCGTTCGAATCGGCGGACTTCGGAAACTTCCAGATCGTCCAGAAATCCCTTGCCGCCGGCGAAGATAATCAGCACCTGTTTTTCCACGGGCAGCGGCTGAAATTGATCCTGCTTCAAAACTTCCACCAGCCGTTGGCCGCGAGCCAGCTGGGCCTGTGTGGCTTTGTCGAGCTGCTCGGAGCCAAACTGCGCGAAGGCCGCGAGTTCGCGATACTGCGCCATGTCCAGCCGCAGCGTGCCGGAAACTTTCTTCATCGCCTTGGTCTGCGCGTTGCCGCCGACGCGGCTCACCGAAATACCCGCGTTGATGGCGGGACGAATGCCGGCGTTGAAGAGATCGGCTTCCAAATAAATCTGGCCGTCGGTAATGGAAATCACGTTGGTCGGAATGTACGCGGAAACGTCGCCGGCCTGCGTTTCGATCACCGGCAGCGCGGTCAAGGAACCCGCGCCCAGCTTGTCGTTCAACTTCGCGGCGCGCTCCAGCAACCGCGAGTGCAGGAAGAAAACGTCGCCCGGAAACGCCTCGCGGCCCGGCGGGCGGCGCAGCAGGAGCGAAATTTCGCGGTAGGACTGCGCGTGCTTCGAAAGATCGTCGTAAAAACAGATGGCGTGGCGCTTGCTGTCGCGGAAATATTCGCCGATAGCGGCTGCCGCGAACGGCGCGATATACTGCATGGTGGCCGGCTCGGAAGCCGACGCGGAAACCACGATGCTGTAATCCATCGCTCCGTAATCGGTGAGCGTTTTCACCACCTGCGCGACCGTCGAGCGCTTCTGGCCGATGGCGCAATAGATGCAGATCAGGTCGCCGCCCTTCTGATTCAGAATCGTGTCGATGATGATGGCGGTTTTGCCGGTTTGGCGGTCGCCGATGATCAGCTCGCGCTGGCCGCGGCCAATGGGAATCATCGAGTCGATAGCCTTGATGCCGGTTTGCATTGGTTCGCGCACCGGCTGCCGGTCCACAACGCCCGGCGCGATGCGCTCCAGCGGATTGCGCTGGTCGGTGACGATGGGGCCTTTGTCGTCGATGGGCTGGCCAAGGGGGTTGATGATGCGCCCGATCAGCGCGTCGCCCACCGGCACCGACATGATTTTCTTGGTGCGCTTGACGGTATCGCCCTCGCGAATTTCCGTGTAATCGCCCAGCAGCACGGCGCCCACTTGATCCTCTTCCAGGTTCAGCGCGATGCCGAACACTTCATGCGGAAATTCCAGCATTTCGCCGGCCATGCAGCGGTCGAGGCCGTGAATGCGGGCGATGCCGTCGCCGACGGAAATCACGGATCCGACTTCTTCAACTGCCACGGTCTGCTGATAATTTTCAATCTGCTGGCGCAGAATGCTGGTGATTTCGTCCGCTTTGATAGTGGCCATTAATGCTCCTATTCCGTTTCGAGCTGCTGGCGCAGCCGCGTCAATTGCTCGCGCACCGAACCGTCGTAAACCACGGATCCGACGCGCACGACCGCTCCGCCGAGTAGCGACGCGTCCTCGTGAAACCGCGCCTCGATTTTTTTGCCGGTCCGCCGTTCGAGCGCGGTGGTCAGCTCGTGCCGCTCTTCCGTGCTCAGCTGGCGCGCCGAAGTAACTTCCGCGTCGGCGATTCCCAGGCGGGCATTCAGCGCCTGATGAAAGGCATGCTGGATCTCGCGCAACATTTCCGTGCGGCGGTGATCGATCAACAGAAATAAGAAGTTTCGCACCGCCGTCGCTAAATCCATGCGCTTGGCGAGCTCTTCGACGATCCTCCGCTTCAGCTCCGGTGGGATGGCCGGGGTCTCCAGGGCGTTGCGCAGGTCGGCTGATTCCTCGAAAGCGCCCACAAACGCGTTCAGATCGCGCCGCACGCGATCGGCGTTGCCCTCGTCCATGGCCGCGTCGGCAAGAGCCGCGGCGTAGCGTGACGCAACCGCTTCGCTCAATTCGGGCTCCTTTCCAGCTCGGCCACGAAGGTGCGGAAGAGAGCCGATTCATCGCTGGAAGTGAGCTGGTCGCGGAGCATCGCTTCCGCGCGTTCGATGGCTAGCCGCGCGGCAGCCGCTCGAAGCTCCAACCGCGAGGCGCGCTCGGCGGCGGCAATTTCCGCTTGCGCAGCGCGTTCGATCATTTTGACTTCCGATTTGGCCATGGCGCGAATGCGTTCCGCTTCCGCTTCGCCGGCGCGCTTGGCGTCCGCGCGCATGGCGGCCAATTCCGCGTCGATGCCCGCCATTTTGGTGCGGACTTCGCGGCGCATCTGTTCAGCAGCTTCACGCGCTCGCGTGCCTTCGGCAATCTTGAGTGAAATTTCCTGGGCGTGCGCCCGGAACTTCGGCGCCGCCTTCGAGAAGCCGTAAACCAGTATCGCCACCAGGATGGCGAAGTTGATCCAGCGGAATACCCAGCCGCTGGTGCTGTCCGCACTGGCATCGCTGCCGCCTTGCGCGAACGCCGGAGCGGCGACCAGGAGGAGCGAAATCATCACCGCTCCGATTACGGCGCAAGTCCCTATCACCTGCGACTTCCGCTGAGATCGGCGGATCATTGCACCAAACCTACGCGCGTGGGTTCGGGGCTTTTCAGAATCATGCGAACGATATCTTTCGCCAGCTCCGGAGTTTCTTCCTGCACCTGCGCCAGAGATTTGTGGAAATCCTCGGCGATGCGCTTCTTAGCGGCCATCACATCTTCTTCGGCGCGCCGGCGCGTTGCTTTCAGAAGCTTGGCACGGCTTTCCAGAGCGGCCTGACGGGCAGCTTCCTGGTGCAAGAAGATTTCCCCGCGGGCTTTCCGCAGCGCCTCGTAGTAAGCCTCGAGCTCGTGCTTCGCTTCCGCTTCCACGGCGGCTGCTTCCGCTCGCGCCCCTTCGATTCGGGCGCTGCGCTCCGCCATGGTTTTCTGCAGAGGCTTGAAGAAGGCCCAGCGCATGAAAGCGAAAAAAAGCAGGAAACCAATGACTGTAGGCACAGAATCGAGGAACAAATTTGCGAGCTGGTGGAGGATTGCCATCGAATAAACGCGCTGCTACCGTGCTCCTGATTATTTTCGGTGATTCCCGGCGTGACGTCCGGTTTGCCCTACCCCACTTCGCAGGGCCGGGCAAAGCGAGAAATTATCGCATTGAGTCCGTCCGCGCGTCAATCGCTTTGGTAACGCAGGTGCGCTTCAGCCCTCCACCATCATGAACAACTTGCGTCATGAACTTGCCGCCGCGCCGGAGGCCGTCCCGGAAAGAAGCGCAATTAGTTGAGCCCGTTCGGCGATCGGCGGATGGCAAGTTGCGCCCACACAGAGAATTGCTTGCGGTTTCGCGGCACCTAGATGCGGCAAGGTTTCGCGGAGCGCGGGAGGAAGCGCATCGGCGGCAAGGCTTTCCGGAGTGATACGCAGCACGATCTTGCCAAACCGGTAGACGTCCAGCGCGCCCCGTTCCAGCTCCGCAGCACGATTATCTTGCGCTTTTCCCGTGACCACCACTTGCAACTCGTGGCGAGCATGCAAAAGCGCCGCCAGCGCGTAATTCGCGGCATACAGCCCAAGCCTCGGCATCGAGCCAATGAATGCCTCGAGCGTTTTCTCAGCGAAGTCGCTGTAGATATTTTCGCCCGTCAGCGCCGCCATGCGGTCCAGCACCATTGCGGCCACGGAATTGGCGCCCGGGGTCGGTGAATCCTGCAGCGGCTTGCGGCAAACGTCCAGCCCGCCCAAAGGCGCGGCATCTTTGGCGCGGTCGAAAAAGCCGCCGCGTTCGGGATCGCCGAAGCGCTCGACGCACAGGCGCATGGCTCGCTCCGCGGTCGCGAAGTAGCGCCGGTCCAGCGTGGTTTCCCACACGTCCAGGAGCGCTGCGATGGCGAAAACCTGATCCTCAAGAACGCCTTCGAGCCGCGGCCCGCCAATGCGATGCAGAAAACCCTTCGCCTCGTCCCACGCTTCGTCGAGGATGCGGTTCATGGTCTTCAGCGCGAATTCGCGGCAGTCGTCGCGCTGCAGCACGCGCCCCGCTTCCAGATACGCGGAAACAAACATCGCGTTCCAGCCCACATAATGGGTGCGGTCGACCGTCGGCACAGGCCGGCGCTGCTGCCGCGCGGCCAGTAATTTTTGCTTGGCGCGTTCGAGCAGCACGCGCGCGCTTTCCTGGTCCAGGCCCAGGGTCTGCGCCAGTGCTTCGAGGTGCGTCGCGATCCACAACACGTTGCGCGAAGGGTCGTGATGCATTTCACCCTGTTCAGCGACGTCGTAAAAAATTTCAATTGCGCGCGACTCCTCGGGCGAAAGCACTTCGCGCACTTCGGCGAGGCTCCAAGTGAAATAGTCCCCGTCATCATCGAGAGTCTGGTCGGCGTCCTGGCTGGCGTAAAATCCGCCGCGCTGCTGATCGGACAGCACTTCCGTGACCCAGGTAATGATTCCCTCGGCGACGTCGCGATAGAACGGCTTGGAAGTGACCTGGTAGGCGTGCAGGTAGTTTTTCAGCAACTCGGAATTGTCGTAACTCATCTTCTCGAAATGCGGCACGCACCAGCGCTCGTCCACCGAGTAGCGATGGAAGCCGCCGGCAAGCTGGTCGTAAACGCCCCCGCGCGCCATGCCTTCCAGCGTGCGCTCGGCGATGTGCAGCAGTTGCTCATCGCGCGTGGTCTGGTAGCGCTCCAGCAGGAAATCGATGGCGCCCGAGTGAGGAAATTTCGGGGAGTGGCCGAAGCCGCCATGAATTTCGTCAAATTGCGATTTCGCCGATTCGACGACCACCTCGAAAATTCCCGGATCGAACTCGCCGCGCGAGTCCTGAAAAAGCTCCGCCTTGGCAACGGCTTGCTCCAGAGCGCGCCACGATTGGTCCACTTCCTCGCGGCGGTTTTTGTAGGCGTCCGAAATCGCCAGCAGGATGCGCTTCAATCCGGGCCGGCCCATCCGGTCGTCGGGCGGAAAATAGGTGCCGCCGAAGAAAGGCTTTCCGTCGGACGTCAGAAAAGCTGTCAGCGGCCAGCCGCCCTGGCCGGAAATGGCGCTGATCGCCGACTGGTAACGCGCGTCCACATCGGGGCGCTCGTCACGATCCACTTTCACAGGCACAAAGAGCCGGTTGATAATCTCGGCGATCTCGGGATTTTCGTAGCTTTCGCGATCGATTACGTGGCACCAGTGGCACCAGACCGCGCCGATATCCAAAAGGATCGGCTTTTCATCCGAGCGAGCTTTGGCGAAAGCATCCTCGCCCCATTCATTCCAGTCGATCGGTTGATGAGCGGCCGAGCGCAAATAAGCGCTGGCGGAATCCTTGAGTCGATTTTCGTGAACTTGGGTCATAGGTGATAACCGGTCAATCGGGGTTGTGATCGTCAGGCGCTGATCGAGTGGCGCTCAGGGAAGGCGATAGATGCTTTCCCGTTGAACATTCCGTTTCCGCGGTCCCCAATGCAAACACCCTCGATTCCACCCTACCACTTGGCAGTCTCGGCAGACAAGGCGAGCGCGATGCGCGTAGACTCTGAAATCGGCCGCAAACTTTCGTTCCCGGAGTCCGCACATGATCACGATCCTCGGCGCTGGCGGCGCAATCTCGAATGAGCTGGTGAAGCGGCTTGCCGCTAAAAACGAAGAGTTCCGACTGGTGGGCCGCAAACCGCAGAAAGCTCCTGGTGCCACTGAAGTAATGGCCGCGGATGTGGCCGACCGCGAACAGGCGATTCGCGCCGTGGCGGGATCGACCATCGTGTATCTGCTCGTCGGGCTGAAGTACGATCACAACGTCTGGGCGGAACTCTGGCCGCGCATCATGGCCAACGTGATCGAAGCCTGCAAACGCGCGGGCGCTAAGTTGATCTTCTTCGACAATGTCTACATGTACGGGCGAGTGGATGGCGCGATGACCGAGAATACGCCGTTCAATCCGTGCAGCAAGAAAGGAGAAGTGCGCGCCCAGGTAGCGCGGATGCTGATCGACGAATGGCAGCGCGGCGCAATCGCGGCCATGATTGCGCGCGCGCCGGATTTTTACGGTCCCGACGTAAGCAACTCGGTGCCCTACGCGCTGGTGTTCGATCAGCTGGCCCGCGGCAGGAAACCGATGTGGTTCGCAAACTGCGACCTGCCGCATTCGTTCACGTACACTCCAGACGCTGCGGAAAGCCTGGTGCATCTGGCGGAATCACCCACCGCGTGGAATCAGACGTGGCATGTGCCTACCGTCCCGAATCCGCCCACCGGCAAAGAGTTCATCGCCATGGCTGCCAAAGAATTTGGCGTCCCGCCCAAATGCCGCGCGGTGGGCAACATCACGCTGCGTTTAGTCGGGCTCATTAACCCCATGATTCGCGAAATGCGCGAGATGATGTATCAGTACGATTCGCTTTACCTTTTCGATTCGTCAAAGTACGCGAAAGCGTTCGGATTCGAAGCCACGCCGTACGCGGAAGGCATCCGTGTTGCCGCCGACTCTTGCAAAAGACTAATCCCGATTAAGGGATGAACCCGATATCTTTCTATAGCGAATGTAGGGTACCCTACGCTCCGTTTTTGGCTCGCTGGCGGTCAACTGCGCGACTCTGGGCGCCTGTCAGCGGCTTGCAACGTGCCCAGGAGCGTTACGCGTTGGCGCGAATACTCATCGCCGATGACCAGCAAGTTGTGCTGGACGTGATTTGCCGCCTCATCGAAAAGGCCGATCGAGATTGGCACGTTTGCGCCACCGCGATGAACGGGCAACAGGCGATTGATTTAGCGGTGAAAGAAAAGCCGGACCTGGCCATCCTGGATTTGCGCATGCCGGTGCTTGATGGCATTTCCGCGGCCAAGAAAATTCGAGCCCTCCTGCCTGAGACGGCGGTTCTGATTTTTTCTTCCGTGGATGTCCCGCGTCTCGGCCCTATCGTGAAGGAGGCGGGTCTCCAGGGGGCCGTTCAAAAGGGTGACGCCAAGGCGCTGTTCCGGGAAATCCGGAAGGTTCTCTCGGAGTGTTGCGGCGCTGGATCTGGCGAACTACCCGCGGCTGATCCCGGTTCGGGTCAGCAGCGAGGCCGCGTTTAGGTCCGCGGCCGCTACGGCAGCCCGAGTTCGCCATTCAGGTTTTGGATTACCCGATAGCACTCGCACGCGGACTCCTGCAAGCTGGCGCGATTCATCACTTTCACCGTCCCGCGCGTGTACTCGATTGACCTTTTTTTCTGCAAAGACCCGGCGGCCAAAGTGACGCTGGGGCGATCGGTGCCGAGCATCGTCGCCAAAAAATCGTGTGTGACCGGAAGAAGATCGGCGTCCACGCGATCCCGCGCCATCAGCAGCCAGCGCGCCAGTCGCTGTTCCACATCGTGCAGACGATTGCAGGCGGCGGTTTGCGACACTTGTAAACCCTGAATGACGGCATACCGAGACAAGGTCAATTGAAATTCAGCGGCCTTGGGCAAAGCGGCGTGCAGCGCGGCGGCCCTGATGCGGAATCCGCTCGACGGAATTTGAACGATGGCCCGCAAGGGAGTCCGGCGCAAGCCAACAACCAGTGGGGTGCCCACAACGCCCTCTTTGCCAACCACGCCGGCCTCAACGGTTTTACCGTCCTCCATCGCCACCACCAGGGAAATCAGGCCACTGCTCGGGAAGTAAACGTATTCGAGTTCGTTGCTGGGCTCGTGCACGATGGAATGCCGCGGCAGATCGACAAGCTCCAGCGAGTCACAGATGGAAAGGAACTCGGACTCCGGAAGCGATAGTAGAATTTTGTTGGCAGCAGATTTTCCGCCGATCCGCCTTGGTTCTCCGGACTGACCCAGTTTGCCCCCCAGCACGCTATCCATCGCTCCCGCTTGAATATTTTCAGAAGTAGAACACGAGACGAGGGAATGTAGCGAGTCCGAGGGCGTCTGTCTGTAGGCCGCCAAACACTTAAGGCAAGATTATTGAATGAGGTACGGCTAGCGCAGACCGAGTTCACCGTTGAACTGTTGGATAACCCCATAGCATTCGCAAGCGGATTCTTGCAGTTTCCGATGGTTCACCACCCGCACCGCGCCTGGTACATATTCAATCGCCCGGCGGTCCTGCAGCCGACGGGCGGCGACCGTGACTGTCGGCCGGTCCGTCCCCAGCATGATGGCCAGAAAATCGTGGGTGAGCGCCAGCCAGCCATTGTCCACTCGGTCCTGCGCCATCAGCAGCCATCGAGCCAGGCGCTGTTCGATGCCATGCAGCCGGTTGCAGGCGGCCGTTTGAGCGGTTTGCAGCCCTTGAATCACCGCGTACCGCGCCAATGCGATTCTGAACTGCGGCGCTTGCGGAAGTAGTTCATCCAAATACGGGCGATCCAGACGGTAGCCGTCGCCTTCGATTTGTACCACCTGCCGCAGAGGAGTGGTTCGAAGGTTCACCACCAGGGGTATGCCCGTGCATCCTTCGCTGCCGACGATCCCGGCTTCTACTTCTCCGCCTTCCTTCATCGACACCACTGTCGATATCAACCCCCGGTTCGGAAAGCACGCATACTCGAGCGGCCGTCCGGGATCATGTACCGCGAAGTGATGTGGCAGGTCGATCCATTCGAGTCCCGGTCGCAGCAAGGCGAATTCGTCGTCGGGGAGGGTTAGCAAAATCCGGTTGCAGATAGCTTTTCCGTCAGGGCTGGTGCGCTCGCCGGGCTGTAAAACAGAAGCTGTTTTGGAGTTCACGCTGGACCTTGTGCGTAACGGTATGGCTCTAGCTCAATTGAGGGGCCGAAAAATACCTCGCTATGATCGCCCGAAATTGTTCGGGCACATCATTAGGTGATCCCCCGATTTACACTGGGTGCAACACCCGAATGGCGGACCTTGGCCACCGCAGGCAAATACTGGCCTAAGGATATGAGCCCCGAACCGCGGCGTGCTCAGCAACCGGCCCGCTAGTTTGCCACGCGAGCTGTGGCTGGTCGGCGAATGGCATCAATCCATTTGGCGAATGCGCGCACGAAGTCGGCCATGAAATCCCGCGTGCTGTCGTTGGCAAACTTCCCCTGCGCGTCGAAAAGATTTGCGGCGCCACCAATATAGGCCTCCGGCTGCGCCATCGTCAGCACATTCAAATACGCCAGGTATTGGCGCAGATTGTAATTCGCGCCGAATCCGCCGATTGCTCCGGGCGAAACGCTGGCCACGGCGCCCGGCTTGGCGTCGAATGCGTTTTTTCCGTACGGGCGCGAGGCCACGTCGACTGCATTTTTCAGCACGCCGGGTATCGAGCGGTTATATTCCGGCGTGAAGAAAAGCACTGCATCAGCCCCTTTCACTTGGCGGCGCAGCGCGGCCCACTCGGCGGGCGGATTGTCGGTATCCAGATCCTGATTGTAGAGCGGCTGGGGCTGGTTGCCGATTTCCGCGAACTCGTGTTCCAGCGGCGCAGCGTTGAGCGCGATCATCGCTTGGGCCGTCTTGCGATTGAACGACTCTTTGCGAAGGCTCCCTACGAAGACGACAACTTTCGGAGCAAGTGGCATCGCGCAGCCTTTCGAATCGAGGGATAGCTCCGCAGGGAGCGACAAGTAGGATGCGGCGCGGCGGTGCGACGTGTCAGTTGCCTGTGGGGCGGCAGACTCCCGTTTCCCATACTGCGTGCAATGCGCTTTTCGCGTCAATTCGGTTGCTTGCCAAATTTGCGCCGCAGTGCGCGGTATCCCTGCTGTGCCAAAAAGCACAGCGTCAGAAGGCAAAGAAAGAAGCCCGCCATCACAAATGCTGCACCGATCCAAGAAGGAGCTTTGGTATCGACCGCGATATATCCACCTAGCATGAATGTGGCCATGGCGATGCTGCCGCATTTGACGACTTTGCTTCCCGAGCTGGGTGTCCGATTTATGCGTGGGAGCTTGCCCCGCCACATTACGGGAAGATAGTGATCGCCGCCGCTGAGCAACCGCATGGCGGAATCCCAGATGACGACCCTTTGAGGATCGTCTGTTTTTAACCTCTTGTAGGCATCGCTAAGGAGCCGCGCGATTTTAGCTTCGTATTCGGGCGTGTCGTAATTCGCATCGAACTCGTCATTCAATTCGAGCGGGTTTTCGCACGAAGTCGGATCATTCTCAACAAAGTACAGCATTCGCTTTTCAAGATCCGAGAGAGGCACTCGCTCCAACGCTGCTTGCTCAGCGACCTGCTGGACAAGGAAGTCTTTCGCTTCTTTGGTATGCATGAAAGGGAGAAAACGCCGGCAGTTTATTCCACAGGTCATTCCCCGTCAACGAGCTTCAGGCCGCGTTTCGCGACGGGGGAGACAACGGCGTCTGCGCTGAATCGCTGGCTGGCGTATCCGCATCTTACCGAGCATCTCGCGAAATCGATCGCGGCGTTGCGCGTGCGGTACATACAGGAAAGGAGATCGGCGATGCCTTACGTGACGGTTGGCAAAGAAAACTCAGGGGATATTCAGCTGTACTACGAAGACCACGGCGCGGGAGCAGCGGTAGTGCTGATCCATGGTTACCCGTTAAATCTCGGTTCATGGGAAAAGCAAATTCCGGTGCTCTTGAACGCTGGCTACCGCGTGATCGCTTACGATCGCCGCGGATTCGGCCGATCGAGCCAGCCAACCACCGGCTACAACTACGATACGTTCGCCGAGGATTTGCACAAGCTCATCAAGCACCTCGGCCTGCGCGATTTCGCGCTGGTGGGCTTCTCGATGGGTGGCGGGGAAGTGGCGCGCTACGCCGGGAAATATGGAACCAAGGGCATGAGCAAAGCGGTGATTATCAGCGGGGTGCCTCCGTATCTGCTGAAGACGCCGGATAATCCCGAAGGCGTGGACCCGAGCGTATTCAAAGGCATCGAGCAGGCCGTGGCGGCGGACCGCTACGCCTTCTTCACCGAGTTCTTCAAGAATTTCTACAATGCAGACTTGCTGATGGGCAAAGCCGTCAGCGAACAAGCGGTGCAGGCCAGCTGGAATGTGGCGGCCACCGCGTCGGCCACAGCCAGTTTGGCTTGCGTGCCGACCTGGCACGAAGATTTTCGCGCGGACGTGGCGAAGATAGACGTCCCCACGCTGGTAATTCACGGCGTGGAAGACCGCATCGTGCCGATCGATGCGGCCGGCCGTCGAACGGCAAAGATGATTCCCGGCGCGCGCTTGCACGAAGTGCAAAACGGCCCGCACAACGTAGCTTGGACACACGCCGAGGAAGTGAACGCCGAGCTTCTGCGCTTCCTCGGAGAACCCACGGCGAAGAAGGCCACCGCTTCGCAGAAGTAATGGACGCCTGCGGGCGCCGCGTCGAAGTCAGGCCCGGCGCGCCAGCAGGCTGGCCGCAAATACCAGCGCCGCGAACATCACCGTCACCGGTGCAACCGTCGAAAGATGCGCTACGTAGGTATTGAAGAAAAACCCGGCGAGGATTGAACCGACGCTGATCGCCGCCGAGGTGGCGAAAAACAGCGAGAGCCGGTCCGCGAACTGCCGCGCCGCCGCAGCCGGCAAAATAATCAGCGAACTGGCCAGCAGCGCTCCCATAAATCGCAATCCGATGAGCACGGTCAGGCTGAAAACCAGCAGGTAAAGCAGGTCGAGTTTGTCCACGCGGATACCCGTCGACGCGGCCAACTCAGGCGAAAATGTGGCCAGCGTCAGCCGGTCTTTCATCAGAAAGACCGCCACCACCACGGCCGCGGATGCGGCGGCTCCCAATGCAAATCCAATCCAGTTGACGCTTACAAGCCCGCCGAAAAGCGCGTCGATCAAGTCACCTTTTGGCGTGACGGCCGCGCCGATCGCCAGCGACGCCGCAAAAACCACTCCGATGGAAGCATCCGTAGCCAGCCCCGTGTTTTTCTGCAGCTGCCACACCAGCAGCGTCCCCAGGAAAAGTGTCGCCGCGCCGCCGTAGAGCGGATTGACCTTGAAAAGATACGCGATGCCCAGACCCGGCAAAGCCAGGTGCGAGATCACGTCGCTCGCCAGCAGCATGCGCTTCATCAGCGCGAAGCAGCCGATTAGTCCGGCGGCGACCGCGAAACAAAGCGCCAGCAAAAGCAGCAGGATTTGGCCTTCGTGCATACCGTCTCGGCGTGAGTCTCGCGAATCCTTTCCCTTCGTTATTCGTGGTCGATGTGACGGTAAAACTTGGCTGGCCCGCCGTAGAGCTGTTCCAGCATCGCCGGCGTAAGCAGTTCCTTCGGCGCGCCCATGCAGCGCGTGCCTCTGCTCAGGCAGAGCACCATGGTCGCGTAGCGATACACGACGCTCAGGTCGTGCGACACGAAAATGGCGGTCATGTTTTTTTCCTGCTGCAAGCTGTGCAGCAATTCGTAGGTGTGCTCTTCGGCCAGCTCGTCCAGGCTCGCGGTCGGCTCGTCGAAAAGCAGCACGTTGGGCCGTCCCAGCAGCGCGAATGCGATCAGCGCTTTCTGAAATTGCCCTCCGGAAAGATGCCCCACGCTGGTGTTGAAAATTTGCGGCGAAAGTCCCACCTCCGCGGTTACCGACGCGATATCCGCCGCCGGCAATTTCTGGACGGCCGCCTTGGCCTCCAGCAAATCCCCGAGCCGCAGCGGAAGCTGGCGGTCGGCGGCCACTTTCTGCGGCACGTATCCTAGCCGCGCTTCGGGGCTCCAGCGAATTTCCCCTTGATAGGGAACCAATCGCAGCAGCGCTTTCAGCAGCACCGTTTTCCCCGCGCCATTCGGACCGATTACCGCCAGCGTATCGCCTGCGCACAATTCGAAGCTCAGATCGTCGATCACCGTCTGCCGGCCGAAGGCGACCCGCAGGTTTGCAACCGAGAGCATGGACGTTGAGGATGCCATTTGAGTTCGGGTCTTTGATGCGCGCGAGGTTCGCCGCGATTCGCGGCCCTAAAAAGTCCGCTGAGGCGCGACGCAAGACGTTAGCAGATTGCGAGTTGGATGGCTAGAAACAGGGGAAAATTCAGGAGCGCGCCTGGTTATGCGGCCGTTTTTGTTAGCCGGCAAGCGCGGAACGGGTGGCTGAGAATGGTTCGTCCGCAGATCGGGCACGGCAATCTCATCAGGCGGTGCCACTTCATGGCGACCACCAGCGACCAGAGAACCAGCAAAACATAGCCAGGCCAGAAGGGCGGCTCTCCATCAATCAGCCGTTTGAACGAAATCGCGGAAAACACAGCGGCAAAAGCCCAGCCGATGTAAAGGAACAGCATTTCGCGCCTGGTGTTCCGATACCGACGCAGCTTTTCCTCAACCGTTAGTTCGGGCAAATTGCCGGACAAGGTTCACTCCTCTGCGCTTTATTTTCGCCCATTTACCGCCAAAGGCCGCGAACTTATGCACCAGATTGAACCGTAAAAGTAATCATCTTCGAGTTAGTCCGAACGGCGAGAGATCGCCAGCAGGTGCGCGCTGGCGCCGAGTATCGAAGGTTCGCTTTCGATCACTGAGAGCAAATCCAACAGCTTCTGCCGCAGCGTTTCGTTACTCCAGACTTCACGGAAATGAACGGCGCTCCATGCTGGACCTTCCACAGCGAGCACCGAGACATCCCGAAAGCCAGCCTCGCGTAATTCTTCGCTGAGCTCATCGGCGCGGTGGAAATAGGCTGTTGTGAAGTATCTCGGGAGATTTGCCGGATTCCGGTGCTGTCCTGATGCGAGATCGTCGGCGATTATCTTGCGAAAATCCGGATCGTGGAAGAAGCCTCTGCATAACCCATCTAAGAGCGATGCGAAACGGGATATCGCAGCAGCAAACAAGACTCCTCTCGGCTTCAGTATGCGTCGCGCTTCGGTCAGCGCCTTCGCTCTTTCCTGGTGCTCCACGAGGTGGTACAGGGGGCCGAATAGTAGTACGGCGTCGGCATCTCCGCTGGTCACATCCAAGCTGCGAGCATCTCCTAGCAGGCCGCTGAAAAATTGAGTTTGGGTGGCAGTTCCTTTCCGCCATTGGGTTATTCGTGAGTTGCGAGTGAGCGTTCGCTCGGTTTTATTCG
>Ga0335075_10000270_pt1 | contig 96112 bp, 73 predicted proteins | sample Lox_Sample_24_FD_206723 | JGI IMG/M metagenome (GOLD analysis project Ga0335075, IMG submission 206723) | Soil microbial communities from Loxahatchee National Wildlife Refuge, Florida, United States - Lox_Sample_2.4 | ecosystem: Environmental > Terrestrial > Soil > Wetlands | place: USA... | reverse complement strand
ACGGGAGAAGCGGGACCCGACGGCGAGCTCACCGAGCTCGCCGAGCCCGGGGAGGCAGGCCCGGCCGAGCCGGCCACCGATGGCCTGCCCGCGGTCCCCGCCGAGCTCGCCGGGGACCTGGGCGGGCTTCCTGGTGACCTTGGCCAGGCAGCCGGGACGCTGGAGCACGGCCTGTCCGGCGACCTTGGCCAGGTGAGCGGGGACGTCGCGGGGGCGGTGGGGACGGCGGTCTCGGCCGAGCGGGTCGCCCGCGGTGACGCGGGGAAGGCCGCGCGCGCCGCGGGCAGCGCGGCCGGCGACATGGCCCAGCGGGCCGGGCAGATGGCCGAGTCCCTGCTGCCAGGGGGCGACGCCACCGGGACCGATGCCCCGGGCCTGCGGCTGGAGTCCCCGCAGGTCCCGCCGCAGGCCCCTAGGTCCAGCCCGCGCTGAGGGCCGGCCGTTACCGGTCGGCGTGTCCCGGCCACCAGGCGCGGCGGCCGATCAGCGCGGTCAGGCTGGGCGCGAAGAACATCGCCATGACGAAGGCGGCCAGCGCGATGCCGCAGGACACGGCGAAGCCCACCTGGGTCAGGACCTGGTTGCCCGCGAGCGTGAGCGACGCGAACGTGCCCGCCAGGATCAGGCCCGCCGACCCGATCGCCGGGCCGGCGTGCGCGACCGCGTGCGCCGCCGCCTGCCGTGGCGGCATGCCTTCCCTGGTCTGCTCGCGCAGCCGGGCGATCATGAGGATGTTGTAGTCGGTGCCGAGGGCGACGACGAACAGGTACATGTACATCGGCAAGATGAACACCAGCCCGGCCTGCCCGGCGAGGTTCTGGAACACCAGCACGGTCGCGCCCAGCGTCGCGGCGAACCCCAGTCCCACCGACAGCATCAGGTACCACGGCGCCACCAGGCTGCGCAGCAGCAGCCCGAGGATCAGCAAGATGATGATGGCGGCGACAGGGAACACGACCGCGTAGTCGCGGTTGAGCGCCTGCTGGATGTCGGCGAACACCGCGGTCGTCCCGCCGACCAGCGCGAGCGTGCCCGCCGGCGCGGCGGCGTGGGCACCGGGCCGCAGCTGGTTCTTGACCAGGTTGACCGCGGCGGTGGACTCCGGGTTCTGCGTCAGGAAGAGGCTGAACTGGGCGGTCGCACCGTCCTTGCTCGTCACCGGGGATCCGACCAGGCCAACACCGGGCAGCGCCTTGAGCCTGGCGCCGTAGGAGGTGACCTCGGCGGTGGTCAGCGTGCCCGACGTGGCGTGCAGGTAGACCAGCGTGGGGTCGGTCTCGCCCGGCGGGAAGCCCTTCTCCAGGGTGGTCAGCGCGGTGGTCGACTCCGCGTTCGACGGGATTCCCGCCGACGACAGGTCGAACGTCGGCTTGAGCGACAGCGACCCGATGGCGAGCAGCACGAGCACCAGGCCGGAGACCACCGCGAACACGGCGGGCCTGCGGCCCAGGGCGCCACCGATCGCGGTGAACCTGGCCGCCTTGGGCTCTCGCTTCCACGCCTTCGACGGCCAGAACACGGCCGTACCGATCAGCGACACGACCGCGGGGATGAGCGTCAGCGCGGCCACCAGCGTGACGGCGACGGCGATGGCCAGGGTCGGGCCGAGCGACCGGAAGATGCTCAGGCTGGACAAGGTCAGCGCCAGGAAGGCCGCGATGACCACGCAGGCCGCCGAGGCGATCACCTCGCCGATGCGGGTGACCGACTGGACCATCGCCTCCTTCTTGTCGTCGCCCAGGCGCAGCCGTTCCCGGTAGCGGAACATCAGGAACAGGAAGTAGTCCGTCCCGATCCCGAACAGCACGACCAGCAAGATCGTGCTGTCGGAGCTGGTGGAGTTCAGGTTCAGTGCCTGGTTGACGTCGGCGATGAGGCTGGTCGCCACCTGGTAGGCCAGGCCGATCACGATCAGCGGCATGATCGCGATGAGCGGGCTGCGGAAGATGATCAGCAGCAGCACCAAGATGAGCAGGAACGTCGCCGCCCCGACGATGGCCAGCGCCTTGTTGCCTGACTGCTGGCTGTCGAGTTGCTGTGCCGCCGCGCCGGTAACGCCCTCGTTCAGGCCGGTCCCGCTCACCAGCGGCTTGATGTCGGCCCGCAGCACCTTGACCGCGTCGCCGCTGGCGGTGCCGGTTCCGTTGACCACGCTGTTGTCCATCGCGACAGCGGCCGTCTGCACCAGCTTGTTCGCCGACGCCTGCCCGGCCGTGACCGACAGGATGTTCGGGATGTGCCTGGCGTTAAGCTCGGCTGCCACCTGCGCCACCGAGGCCGAGTTCGCCGCGGTCAGCGGCCCGCCGTCGGGCCGGGAGAACACGATGATCGCGGCGTTGGCGGTCACGTGCCCCTGCTGCGGGTAGGCGTGCGACTGCAGGGTCGCCGCCCGGATCGACTCATAGCTGCTCGGCAGGAAGCTCGACTCGTTGGTCGTCGTCGGCAGCGCCGGCGCCGTGGCGATCACCGCGACCGCGACGACGATCCAGGCCGCGATGACCTTCCACGGGTTGGCGACCACGAAGCGGCCGAGCGCGGCGAACAGCCCGCCCCGGCGCTGCCCGTTGCCGCCGCCTGCCGCGGCGCGCTCGTCGGAGCCAATGGAGTTTGTCATGCCGTACTGGTTCATCAACCAGATCCCCGTTTCGCTCGCTGTAACACCCCGTTACAGTCCCGCGTGCAAATACGGCGGCCCGGCCAGCCCGCCGGCGTTCGCCGGATCGGTCCCGATCGCGGACACCTGCCCCAGCTAAACCTAGCAGGGGCCAATCCGCGTGGATTCGCCGGGTTCCCCGTGGCGGCGGCTAGCGGCCGCCGAGCTTTCGTGCGACGATGCCGGGCGATGGAAGCGTTCACTGACGGCCACCAGCCGGGCCAGCCGGCCCTCGGTGATGCCGTGGGAGAGGCGTTCCTTGACGCGCTGGCCGGGCGGCCCGACTCGCTCGTGGTGGAGCGGGAAGACGGCTTCATCGCCGCTGATGGCCTGCGCTACCTCGGCCCGCTTGACGAGCGCGACGAGTGGGCCGTCGGCAGGCTCGCTGGCCGGGTCGCCGACGTGGGGGCGGGAGCCGGGCGGGCCGCGCTCGCGCTGCAAGGGCGCGGCCAGCAGGTGACCGCGCTCGACACCTCGCCGGGGGCGGTGCGGGCCTGCCGCCAGCGGGGCGTTAGGGACGTCTACCTGGGCACCGCCGGCCAGGCCGCCGCCGGCGGGCTGGCCGGCCGCTTCGACAGCGTCCTGCTGCTCGGCAACAACATCGGCCTGCTCGGCAGCCGGGAGGCCGCCGGCCCGTTCCTGGCCGACCTCGGCGCGCTGCTGCGCCCGGGCGGCGTCATCGTTGGCACGTCGTCGGACCCGTACCAGGCCGGCCAGCGCGCCCACCTGGACTACCACGAGCGCAACCGGCGGCGCGGGCGGCTGCCCGGCCACGCGACCATCCGCGTCCGCTATCAGCGGCTAGCGACCAGCTGGTTCGACTGGCTCATCCCGTCCCCGGGCGAGCTGGAGGACCTCGCGCGCCCGGCCGGGTGGCAGATCACCGACCTGCGCCGGGGTCCCGGCCCCCACTACGCCGTGGTCCTCGGCCGCCTGCGGCACTGAGGTCGCGGGTCGCGGCCCGGTCAGCTGGCCGGCGCGAGCCGCAGCCGGTAGACGATGAAGGTCGGGACGCCGGCTATGCCCGCCAGCTCGGAGGGAAAGCGGTCGAGCGCGTCTTGCGACGGCTGCGGCTCGGCGATCCGGTCGATGACGAACCCGGCGTCGGCGAAGAAGCCGGCCAGCGCCGACAGCGGCCGCTTCCAGAACCGCTGCGACACCTCGACATCCGCCTTGCGCCAGGTGTCGGTCACCAGCTCGGTGTCGAAGTAGCTGCCCTGCTGGCCGGGCAGGCGCGGGCCGAACGGATGGTCAAGCGAGATGACCGCCCACCCGCCGGGCTTCAGCGCCGCGGCGAACGACCGCAGGGGCAGGCTCAAGTCCCGGACGTAGTGCAGGGCCAGGGAGCTGGTCACGCCGTCGAGCGAGCGCGGCTCGAGGGGCAGCGGCTCGGCCAGGTCGGCGACGAGGAACCGCCCGCGGCCCGGGCAGCGCCGCCCGGCCTCCTCGATCATCCGGGGGCTCAGGTCGACCCCGATGACCTCGGCGCCCTGGTCGAGCAGCCACTCGGCCTGCGCCCCCGAGCCGCAGCCGGCGTCGAGAACGACCTTGCCCGACAGGTCCGCGGGTACCAGCGACCGCAGCGCGGGCCGCTCGAGCAGGCCATTGAACGGCCCCTCGTCGGTCGTGTCCGCCCAGACCGCCGCGAGCCGGTCGTAGGCGTCCCTGGTGTGCTGGCTGTGCTCAGCCTGGCTTGCGGGCGGCGGCGTTGTCACCCTATGACCCTATTGGCGCTGTGACCGCGGGCTCAACCCCCGCGGTCAGAGCAGGCCCGAGCCGAGGTAGTCGCCCGGGCCGCGCACGCCGGGCAGGGCGAAGAAGTAGCCGCCGCCGGTTGGCTTGATGTAGTCCACCAGCGGCTCTCCCGCCAGCCTGCCCTGGACGACGGCGAACTGGCTGGCCACGTCCTGCTGGTAGCAGCAGAAGACCAGGCCCACGTCCAGGTCGCCGACGTCGTCGAAGCCGCGGTCGTAGTTGTAGCTGCGGCGCAAGATCCGCGATGACGCGGTCGCGGCGGTCCGGGGGTTGGCCAGCCGGATGTGCGCGTCCAGCGGGATGACCTGGCCATTGGGGTCTGCCTTGTAGTCCGGGATGTCGGACTGCCTGCTCCCGTCGAGCGGCGCGCCCGAGTCACGGTACCGGCCGATCATCTGCTGCTGCTCTTGCAGCGACACCCGGTCCCAGAACTCCACCAGCATCCGGATGATCCTGATGACCTGGTACGACCCGCCGTCGGTCCAGGCGGGCTCGCCCGCCTGGCCGCCGCGGGCCCACAGCAGCGCGCGGGCGACGGCCGGGTCGGCCACGTCCGGGTTGGCGATGCCGTCCCTGAACCCGAGCTGGTTGCGCTGCGCGCCGGCCGGGCGGGGCGGTGAGGTGAATCCGTCGATCTTCCACCGCGCCTGCATGCCACCGCGGGTGTGCCTGGCGATGTCCCGCAGGGCGTGCATGACCGTGTCGCGCGAGTCCGCGCAGACCTGCAGGGACAGGTCGCCGTGCAGCGGTGAGGAGGCGGTGATCAGGTCGTCGGGGAACACCGGCATCGGCACCAGGCGGGCGGGCTTGCGGGCCGCGAGGCCGAACCGCGAGTCGAACAGCGACGCCCCCACGGCCACGGTCACGGTCAGCCCGTCGGCGGGCACGACCGGGCCGAGCGTGCCGCTGTCGGCCGGGACGGCCTGCACGTCCTGGGCGGGCGGCGCCCCGCCCGCCGCCAGGAACCTGATCCGGGCGGTCAGCGCCTGCAGCAGTGCGCGCAGCTCGGCCGCGGACCCGGCGATGACATCAAAGGAGCAGAACGCGGCGGCCTGCTGTGGCGGCGTCGCGATCCCGGCCTGGTGGGCGCCCTCGAAGGCGAGCACCCGCCCGGACGGCGCGCCGGCCCCCGGCGGGGGCGCGGCAGCCGGTGTCTCGATGAGCGCGGTCCCGCCGAAGGCGGCGGCCCCGGCGGCGGTGACCGCGGCGCCGCGCAGGAAGTCCCTGCGCCCGGCCGGCATCAGGCGCCATCCCTGGGCGTCAGGATGCCGGGGACCTGGGAGAGCGTCTCGAGCAGTGCGCCGATGGCGCCGTCGAGGCGCTCGCGCGCCGTGGCGGCCAGCTGGGCCACCGGCCGCCAGCGCCCGTCGGCGGCCCGCTCGGCCAGCAGGTCGCCCTGCAGCGCGGCGAGCCCGTGGCGCGCGGCCGCCAGCACCGCCGGCGCCAGTGGCGCGAGCAGCGGCGCCAGCGTGCCGAGGATCTCCGCGGTGCCCTGGGTGTTGGCGTAGGCGGTGGCCAGCGTGGTGCCAGAGCCGTAGTCCGCGGCGCCGGTCAGCTGGAACTCCAGGGCGTTCTCCAGGATCTCGTGGGTGCGCAATGGCAGGTCGCCGGGGTCGATCTCCTCACTGGGGAAATCCGCGATCAGGCCGGCCACCGCCGACACCAGGTTCCTGGTCAGCGGCCGGGCCCGGGAGGCCGGCTGGCCGCCCCACAGGGCGTGCTCAATGGCGAAGAAGCCGGTCCAGCCGGGCGTGGCCGTCGTCTGCGGCAGGCCCGCGGCCATCTCGTCGATCCTCGGGTCGAAGTCGCCGAACGCGTTATAGGCGGCGCCGAGGCGCTCGTAGTCCAGGTGCGCCCGCAGCCAGTCCGACCTGGCGGCGGCCAGGTCGCCGCGCGCCACGTCCCCGTCCAGCCGGCGGCAGGCGGCCAGCAGCCCGGGCAGCCGTCCCGCTACCCACGACGTGTAGGCACGCACCGCCCCGGTCAGTGCCAGGTCCGGCATCGGCTGGTAGCCAGCGGCTGCTCCCCGTGCCGTTCCGTATACCTGGAGGGACCCGCTGACCCGTACGGTGGCGTCGGTCAGGACGCAGCGCAGGGTGTAGCGCCCGCCGGTGAGGGCGGTGGAGAGCGGCTGGGTGCGGCCCTGGCCCAGGGACGGCAGCTCGGCCAGCACGTCACCCGAGGCCGCCACCAGGTAGACGCTGGTGTAGCCGGGGGCGTGGGAGGTCACGTCGAAGGTCACCGGCCCGGCGCTGCGGTGCCAGCCGGCGCTGGCCCCGCAGGAGGACGCGGTGACCGTTACCGGCACCGCACCGCCGGCGGCCGGCGCCGCGCTCGTCGCGACGAGCGCACCGCCGGCGCCGATCCCGACGGCGACCACCGCGCAGGCGACGGTCACCCGGTTTCTCATGACGACCAGATGTCGCTGATCGCGCTGGCGGTGGAGCTGCTGCCCACGGCGGTGAGGCCGTACATCTTCTCGATCGTGGCCAGGACGTTGTAGTGGTTGATCGTCTCGCTGTAGTGGCCGGCCTTCACGTCCTGCCCGACGATGATCGTCGGCACCTGGTTGTTCTCGGTGTAGTCGTCCTCGTCCCAGGTGACGATCAGCAGGCTGTTGTTCGACTGCGCCCAGGTGGCGTAGGCGGACATGTTGTTCTTCAGCCAGGTGTCGGCCTCGGCGATGGTGCCGTCGTGCATGTCGTCGTCCAGGTTCGGGATGACGAACGAGACCGTTGGCAGGCTCGCGTAGCTGGCCGACGTGGGGAAGGAGGAGTACGGCAGCGAGTCCGCGGCGGGGACGTTGCTGAAGTTGATCCAGGGCGAGTGCTTGCGGGCGTACTCACCCTTGCTGCAGGTGGTCGAGCCGGCCGAGGGCAGGCCCTCGGAGTAGCCCTTGAAGGTGTCTCCGGCGGCGAGCAGCTCGGAGCCGAGGTTGGCGGTGCTTCCCTCGCTCACCGGGCAGGCGTCGGAGCTGAGCCCGAAGGTGCTCCCGGCGAACAGCGCCATGTAGTTGGGCTCGCTCGGGTGGGTGATGGCGTAGGAGGACGTCATCAGCGCGCCCTCCCCGGCCAGCTGGTTCATGTACGGCGCTTGGCTGGTGTTGCCGATGATGTCGGAGTAGGAGTGGTTCTCCTCCATCACGACGACGATGTGCGAGGGGACGGGCAGGGTGGACGCGGTGAGCCTGGCGTGCGACGCGGGGGCGTGGGTGTGCGCTGCGGTCGCGGTCAGGGTGCCGACGGCCGCCGCGGCGGCGACCGCGATCGTAACGGCCACGCCGATGCGGGGTGACAGGCGCATGATTCTCCAAGTGCGCTCGCGGGGAACTGTCACTATTGACCATGACTAATCCTGATGAATCATTCAGGGACACTGGCTGGCCCCTTCATGAACGTTCCAGCTCCCGGATGCCAACGACGGCGAACAGCAAAACACCCGGGCCCGCGAGGCCTCAGCCGGCGTCAGGAAGCGGTACCAGGCGCCAGTCGAGCATGGCGCCACCGGTCACGCGGGTCAGTCGCTGCCCTCGGGGTCCAGCCGCTGGCGGTACAGGCCGGCGACGCGGAAGGCCAGGTCGAGGGACTGGCTGCGGTTGAGGCGGGGGTCGCACGTCGTCTCGTACCGGTTACCCAGGTCGCTCTCGGCGATGTGGTGGCCGCCGCCGATGCACTCGGTCACGTCGTCCCCGGTGAACTCGATGTGAATGCCACCGGGATGAGTCCCCAGTGCCCGGTGCACCTCGAAGAACCCGGCGACCTCGTCAAGGACGTCGTCAAGGTACCTAGTCTTCTGGCCGGTGGCCGCCTCGACGGTGTTGCCGTGCATCGGGTCGCAGACCCAGACGACCGGCGCCCGGCTGGCGGCGATCTTCTCCACCAGCGGGGGCAGCGCCTGGCGGATCCGCCGCGCGCCCATCCGGGTGGTCAGGGTGAGCCGTCCAGGCTCCTGGTGCGGGTCGAGGGCGTCGATCAGCTCGAGCACGTCGTCGGCCGAGGCGCCGGGGCCGATCTTGACCGCGATCGGATTGCGGATGTGGCGGGCCAGCTCGACGTGCGCCCCGTGGGGGTCGCGGGTGCGCTCCCCGATCCACAGCAGGTGCGCGGACAGGTCGTAGGCCTGCCCGGTGCGGGCGTCGGTCCGGATGAGGGGCCGCTCGTAATCGAGCAGCAGGGCCTCGTGGCTGGAGTAGAACTCCACCGCGCGAAACTCCCGCGGGTCGGCCCCGCACGCCTGCATGAACCCGATGGCCCGGTCGATCTCGTCCGCCAGCCGCTCGTAGCGCTGCCCCGCCGGGCTGCCGGCGACGAAGTCCTGGTTCCAGGCGTGCACCTGGCGCAGGTCGGCGTAGCCGCCGCCGGCCAGCGAGCGGCACAGGTTCATCGTGGCCGACGCGCACTGGTACGCCTCAAGCAGACGACCAGGGTCGGGCGTCCTTGACGCGGCGGTGAACTCGATGCCGTTGACCGCGTCGCCCCGGTAGACCGGAAGGGCCACGCCGTCGCGCACCTCGGTGGCCGCCGACCGCGGCTTGCCGAACTGGCCCGCCATCCGGCCGACCTTGACCACGGGAACGCTGGCCGCGTAGGTCAGCACGACCGCCATTTGCAGCAGCGTCTGGAACTTGCCCCTGATGCTGTCGGCGGTCGTTCCGGCGAACGTCTCCGCGCAGTCACCGCCTTGCAGCACGAAGGCCTCGCCCCGTGCGACGGCGGCCAGCCGCTCCTTCAGCTGGTCGCACTCGGCCGCGAGCACCAGCGGCGGCAGGCCCTCCAGGCGGTGCACCACCGCCTGGAGGCGATCAGGATCGGGCCACTGGGGTTGCTGAAGCGCGGGCAGGCTCACGGAGCTAAGCGTACGGCGCGCGGCCGCGCCCGATGGCGGCCTCCCCGGTATTACCGCGCCGTCATCACCACGCGGCCCGTCGTGCCGGGCGCGGATCGCCCGCCCGGCACGACGGGCCGGCCTAGGCGTCGCGCCGGCGCAGCTGCCAGCCGCCGGCCAGCAGCAAGATCGCCGGGTAGAGGGCCACGATGGCCAGCTCCAGCCAGGGCGACCAGGCGAAGCCGTCGACCGGCTTGACCGCGGCCAGCGAGTTGCCCGCGATCAGCTCGGGCATCAGCCTGCCCAGGCTGCGGTCGGCCAGGCCGATGACGAGCGGGGCCACGAACAGGCCGCCCACCACGGTCGCGACCGAGGCCGCGCCCCGCCGGATGAGCGCGCCGACGCCCAGGCCGAACAGGCCGGTGAGCGCGAGGTAGGCGCCCGTCATGAGGACGGCCCGCAGCACGTCGGGCGAGGCCAGCGACGGGTGCGGCACCGATGCTCGCAGCACCGCCGTGCCGCCAAGGAAGGCGGCCAGCACGGCGACCTCGCCCGCGACGAGGAACACCACGCCCCACACCAGGGCCTTCGCGGCCAGCACGACGCCACGGCGGGGGACCGCCGTGAACGTCACCGCGGCCATGCCCGAGTCGAATTCCCCGGTGATCGCCAGCGCGCCGAGCACGCCGGTGATCAGCTGGCCGATCAGGATGCCCGCCAGCATGTTGCTCGTCGGGTCGCCGCCAGGATCGCGGGTGTTGAACGCGGCGAGCACGCCCAGGGCCGCGGTCGCGACCATGCCGATGATCAGGGTCCAGGTGATGGCGGGCAGGCTGCGCGCCTTGCGCAGCTCCATCGTGACCGCGTGCAGGAACGTGGACCTGGTCATGCCGGGGTGCCTCCTGTCAGGGTGAGGAACGCGTCCTCCAGTGAGCCGCCGGCCCGCCCGGCGAGCTCGCTGGCGGTCGTGTCGGCCAGCAGCCGTCCGTGGCTGATGACGATCATGCGGTCGGCGGTCAGCGCCATCTCGCTGATCAGGTGGCTGGAGACGAGCACCGTGCGGCCCTGGCCGGCCAGCGACCGCAGCAGCGACCGCATCCAGTGCACGCCCGCCGGGTCAAGGCCGTTGAGCGGCTCGTCCAGGATCAGCAGCATCGGGTCACCCAGCAGCGCGGCGGCCAGGCTGAGCCGCTGGGCCATGCCCAGCGAGTACCCGCCGGCCCGCCGCCGCGCCGCGTCGGCCAGGCCGACGTCGCTGAGCACCTGATCGACTCGCCGGGCCGGCAGGTCGCTGGCCGCGGCCAGCGCGAGCAGGTGCGCCCGGCCCGAGCGGCCCCGCTGGAAGGTGCGCGCCTCGACCACCGAGCCGACCGTGCGCATCGGCCAGCGCAGCGACCGGTAGGGCACCCCGCCGATCAGGGCCGTCCCGGCGTCGGGCCGGGCCAGTCCCAGGATGAGGCGCATCGTGGTCGACTTTCCCGAGCCGTTCGGCCCGAGGAACCCGGTCACCATGCCCGGGCGGACATCGAAGGTCAGGCCGTCGACGGCGGCCCGGCCGCCGTAGCGCTTCGTGAGGCCCCGCACTGTCAGGGCGCTGTCTGAGGTCATGGGAGGAACGCTAGGAGCCGGGCCCCGGCCGGCGCGTCGGGTCACGGAGCCAACTTCGGGTGCCCGGGTAGTACCCAGATATGACGACCGTGGGGTGACGCCCGGACGCTGCCGCCCGCCTACCCTCACTGGTGTGAGGAATGTGCTGCGCGAGGTGCTGAGCCGGGACGAGCAGGCCAGCTGGCGCTCGCCGCGCCAGCGGCGGCTGGCCTGCGCGGCGGCCTGGGGTGGCTACGCGCTGATCGCCGTGTCCGCGCTGGCCGTGGTGCTCTCGGGGGCGCGCAGCGGGCCAAGCACGGCGCCGTGGCTCAGCGCCGAGCTGGTGGTCGGCCTGGCCCTGCCGCTGGCGCCCAGGTTCCCGCTGCTCGGCTGGGGCCTCGCCTGGCTGGCCATGCTCGCGGGCCCGCTGATCGGCGGCCTGAACCGGGTGGACACCGGCTACTACCTGGCCGCCTCGATCACCTTCGTCGTGGCCGGGCTGCGCTACGGTGCGCGCAGGCTGTGGTGGATGGCCGTCCTCATGCTCCTTCCTGTGTGGCTGTGGACCGCGCCGCTGCTCGCCGGGGCCGCGGGCGGCGGGTTCCCGCTGGCGCTCGCCCGCGCACCGGACTGGACCTACCCGCTCCGGCTGACCATCGGGCTGGCCGTGCTCACCGCGGTGGTCTACGGTGCCGGGCGGTGGCGGCGTGACCGGGCGGCCCTCGACGCGCAGGCCGGCGAGGTTGAGCGGCAGGCGGACGAGGCCAGGCGGCAGGCGGACGAGGCACGCAAGCAGCGCGAGCGCGGCGCCGTCCTTGAGGAGCGGGCGCGGATCGCGCGGGAGATGCACGACGTGGTGGCGCACCACATGTCGATGATCGCGGTGCAGGCCGAGACCGCGCCGTACCGGATCGCCGGGCTGCCCGACGGCGCCCAGGCTGAGTTCGCCGCGCTGAGCCAGTCGGCCCGCGAGGCGCTGACCGACATGCGGCGGCTGCTCGGCGTGCTGCGCAGCGCGGACGAGGCCGGCCGCGAGCAGGCACCTGACCTGCTGCCCCAGCCCGGCCTGGCCGACCTGGCGGGCCTGGTGGACAGCGCCCGCCGGGCCGGGGCCGACGTGACCCTCCAGGTGTCCACGTCCGACGAGCAGGTCCCGGCCATCGTCGGCCTGACCGCCTACCGGATCGTGCAGGAGTGCCTGTCCAACGCGGGCCGCCACGCCCCCGGTGCCCCGATCACGGTGAGCGCCAGGCAGGGACAGCGGCTGGTCCGGGTGGAGGTGGACAACGGCCCGGCCCGGCTCCCGATCGCCGTCGTCCCGGCCGCCGCTCCCGCCGGGGACGGGCACGGGCTGGCCGGGATGGGAGAGCGAGTCGCGCTGCTCGGCGGGCGGCTGTCGGCCGGGCCGCGGGCCAACGGCGGGTTCGCGGTGCGGGCCGAGCTCCCGGTGGGGGACCCGGCATGATCAGCTGCCTGATCGCCGATGACCAGGCGATGGTGCGCGAGGGGTTCGGCGCCCTGCTGGGCGCGCAGGACGGCATCACGGTCGCCGGGCTGGCGGCCGACGGCGCGCAGGCGGTGCGGCTGGCCCGCGAGCTCGCGCCGGACGTGGTGCTGATGGACGTGCGGATGCCGGTGCTCGACGGGCTGGCCGCGACCCGCGAGCTGCTGCGGGCCGCCGCCGCCGGGCCGCGGGTCCTGATGCTCACCACGTTCGACCTGGACGAGTACGTGTACGAGGCGCTGCGCGCCGGGGCCAGCGGGTTCCTGCTCAAGGACGCGCCCGCCGCCGAGCTTGTGCACGCGGTGCGGGTGGTCGCCGCGGGCGACGCGCTGCTCGCGCCGTCGGTGACGCGGCGGCTCATCGCCGACTTCGCCCGGCAGTCGACGCGCCCCGCCGCGCCGCAGGCGGCCGCCCTCGAGCAGGTCACGCCGCGCGAGGCGCAGGTCCTCGCGCTGATCGCCCGCGGGCTTTCCAACGCGGAGATCAGCGCCGAGCTGGTCATCGCCGAGCAGACCACCAAGACCCACGTGGGCCGCATCCTGATGAAGCTGGGGCTGCGCGACCGTGCCCAGGCCGTCGTCTTCGCCTACGAGTCCGGCCTGGTCAGCCCCGGCCAGTGAGCACCGTCAGCCGAGCTCGGCGAGCACCGTCAGCCCAGCTCGGCGAGCACCTCGCCGAGCACGCCAAGGAGCTCCTCGGCGTGCCCGGGGCCGAACTGGAGCGGCGGGCGGCGTTGACTACTCCTGGCTGGCCGGCCTGGTAGTCTCCGGCGTCGTGTACTGGGCCTTGTCCCGCTCGCTCGACCGGACCCGCGAGCAGGCGGCCATCGCGGCCAGTGACGAAGAGCTAAAGGAAGCTAGCGCATTCATGAGCAGCGAGCGCAGGGATGCCGCCACTCGGCGGCACCCCGGGCACGCGGGGGAGGCACAGTGAGCGAGCCAGTACCCCGGATCACCACGGGCGGTGAGGTCATCGGCCCGGTCGACGCGTCGCAGGTGCCGCGCTGGGTGGGCGAGGCGACGTTCGCCCGGCTGCCGCGGATCGCCGAGGTGTCCCGGGCCGACGTGGCGATCCTCGGGGTGCCGTTCGACACCGGCGTGAGCTACCGGCCCGGGGCGCGGTTCGGCCCCGGGCACATCCGGGAGTCGTCCCGGCTGCTGCGCCCGTACAACCCGGCGCTGGGCGTGCACCCGTTCGGCGCCCAGCAGGTGGCCGACGCCGGCGACGTGGCGGTCGACCCGTATCACATCGACGCGGCGATCACCACGATCGAGGGCGCGGCCCGGTCGCTGCTGTCCCCGGTGGGCGGCGGGGCCGGCGCGCTGCTGACCCTGGGGGGCGACCACACGATCGCGCTGCCGCTGCTGCGGGCCATGGCCGCCGTGCACGGCCCGGTCGCCGTCGTCCACTTCGACGCGCACCTCGACACCTGGGACACCTACTTCGGGGCCGCCTACACCCACGGCACGCCGTTCCGCCGGGCGTCGGAGGAGGGCATCCTCGACAAGGCCGGCTGCCTGCACGTCGGCATTCGAGGCCCGCTGTACTCCAGCGACGACCTGACCGACGACACCGCGCTCGGCTTCCAGGTGCTGCCCGCGACCGACGTGGAGCAGCTGGGGGTGGCGGGCATGGTCGAGGCGGTCGCCGCCCGGGTCGGCGACCGGCCGGTCTACGTGAGCGTCGACATCGACGTGCTCGACCCGGCCTTCGCCCCCGGCACGGGCACCCCCGAGGCGGGCGGCCTGACGAGCCGCGAGCTGCTGGCCGTGCTCCGCTCGTTCGCCCGCCTCAACCTGGTCGGCGCCGACATCGTCGAGGTCGCCCCGGCCTACGACCACGCCCAGGTCACCGGCATCGCCGCCGCCCACGTCGGCTACGAGCTGCTGTCCGCCCTGGCCAGCCGCCAGGGCTGACGCCCGTCTCCCCGGTCCTTATTCCGAGCGGATGCCGATCTCGTAGATGCGCTCCAGCATCTCGGCCGGGTCGCCGTAGACCCGGTAGGCGCCGGCCCGCTCAAGCTCCTCCCGGCCGTACCCGCCGGACTGCAGGCCGACGCCAAGCGCCCCGGCCCGCCGCGCGGCCAGCAGGTCCCACACGCTGTCGCCGACGACGACCGCGTGCCGGGGGTCCACGTCGAGCAGGGCCGCCGCCGCCAGGAACAGGTCCGGGTCCGGCTTGGCGTGCCGCACCAGGTCGCGGGTCACCATCGGGGTGTCCTCGCTCACCCCGAGCAGCGCCAGCGCCGACCGGGCGGTCGCCGCGTAGCCGCTGGTCGCGATCGCCCACTTGACGCCGGCGGCGGTCAGCGTGCTCAGCAGCTCGCTCGCCCCGGGCAGCGGGGTCACCGTGCCGGCCTGCCGGAGGTACTCGGCCGCGTGCGCCTGCTGGAGCTGGGTGATCTCCTGGGCGGTCAGCCTCGCCCCGGTCTCCCGCAGCAGCGCCTGGACGAACAGGCCGCCGCTCATCCCGATCCGCCGGTGAATCCGCCACACCGCCAGCTCGATCCCAATGCCCGCAAGCGCCGCGTGCCACGCCGTCACATGCTGGTACACGCTGTCGATCAGCGTCCCGTCAAGGTCAAACAAGAACGCCGGCACCGGCGCCTGCTCATAGTCCATGGCCCCTAGTGTGGCAGCAATGTCCGGACTGCCCTTTGGGCGGTCGCGGCGCTCCGGCTGACGGCGGGCCGAGACGCGGATCGGGACCCGCGCACCCTCGCGGGCATCGCCTCCGGCCAGCGGGGCATTGAGTCCGTCCAGTCACCGGTTACTGCCCGACATGCCGTGCTTTAACTAATGTTGATCAGGCGTAAATCAGCGACGCCTATCGTGTTTTCCACGGTAGTTGCCCGGGCCGAGCCCGTTCTTTTACCGCATATTCTTTGGGGTGCGATTAGTGAAGAACTGGAACGATGGCTGGACAAGGTAAGCGCGTGAACGGATCTGCGCCCAGCTCTGGTGGTATCGCGGCGGCAGGCGCCGCATCGCCGGGCGCAGGCGAGCGAGGCGGGCTAGGGGCCTCGCCGCCTGGCACGGCCGGCCGAGTGCGGTGGGGGCTGCTCGCCGTCGTGCTGGCTGGCCAGTTCATGTCTCTGCTCGATAACACGATCACGAACGTCGCGCTGCCGACCATCGGCCGGTCATTGCACGCGTCCGGGGCCGAGCTCCAGCTGGTCGTGGCCGGGTACATTATCAGCTTCGCGACGTTCCTGATCACCGGGGCGCGGCTCGGTGACCTGGCCGGCCGGCGGCGCACCTTCATGGCTGGGACGGCCCTGTTCACGATCTCGTCGCTGGCCTGCGGGCTCGCGCCCGGGATCGGGACGCTCATAGCGGCGCGGTTCGTGCAGGGCGCCGGGGCCGCGGCCATGGTCCCGCAGGTGCTGAGCGTCATCCAGCTGCGCTTCAGCGGAGCCGCCCGGACCACGGCCCTCGGCGCCTATGGCGTGGTCCTGTCCTCTGGCTTCGCCGCCGGGCAAGTGATCGGCGGCATCCTGGTGACCGCGAACCTGTTCGGTTCCGCCTGGCGGCCGGTTTTCCTCGTGAACGTGCCGATCGGCCTGGTTGTCCTCGCGTTCGCGGCCACGGTGATGCCTGCGGAGGAGGGTCGCAGCACGCGGCGACTCGACCTGCCGGGACTGGTCGTCTCGTCGGCGGCCTTGTGCCTGATCATCCTGCCGCTGCTGCTTGGCCACCAGGAAAACTGGCCCGGCTGGCTGCTGGCGTGCCTGGGCGCTGGCTGCGCCCTGATGGCTCTGTTCGTCTTCATCGAGCGCGTGGTGGCGGCACGCGGCGGCGACCCGTTGCTGTCGCTGTCGGTGTTGCGCTCGCCCGGGCTCGCGTCCGGCCTGGCGTCGCTGTCGCTGATCATGGCGGGCTACGGCGGATTCCTCTTCGTCCTCGCGATCCACCTGCAGTCCGGCCTGGGGGACAGCGCGCTGCGGGCCGGGCTGACGTTCGTGCCGCTGGCGGTCGCGTTCGGACTGTGCAGCCTTTTCTGGCGCCGCCTGCCCGCCCGGTGGCATTACCTGCTGCCCGCGGCGGGATGCCTGGTCACGGCGGCCGGATACGCGGGCCTGGGCCTTGAAGCGCGTGGCGGCGGGGCGATCGGCTTGGCGGCGCAGGCTTGCCTCGTGGTGACCGGGGCCTTTCTCGCGCTGTCGTTCAGCCCGCTGGTGACGCTCGCGCTTGTCCGTGTGCCTCGTGAGCAGGCGGCGGCCGCCAGTGGCCTGCTGACCACCATGGTCCAGCTCAGTCAGGCGGTGGGGATCGCGGTATTCGGCGGCGTGTTCCTCACGCTCGCCGCCCGGGTGACGCCGCACGAGCCGAGCCCCGAGATCTCGGGGCATGCCCTGGACGTGACAATGCTGCTGATGGCGGTGACGATGCTGGCCGGGGGGCTGGCTTCCCTTCCCCTGGCCCGAACGGCCTGGCTCGCCCGCCGAGCGTCCTGACCTCCTCGCGCAGGGACACGGCAAGGTCATGAACTGAGGGCGTGACCTGCGAGTTCATAATGGCCGCTGATGTGCCCGGCGTGTCTGCAGGCGGCGGGCGAGGTCCGGGCGGAACGATGGAAGTTCCTGGAACTACTCACCGGTAGGGGCCGAACAGCGCCATGATGCGTCGCGGCGGGACGCGGGGACCGGATGCGGGCCTGAGCCTAGGCCCGGGGCTGTGCGTAGATGGTTGGGGCGTAATCAATAAGGTGCTCCTCTGGAAGTAAGTCTTGGTAGCTCAAACAGAGGTTACCTCATAATTGTTCCCGTCTCCGTATGAGTATGGCTCCTGGTAGAGTAGGAGGATGGCCTACGAGGATCCGGTCCAGCTCGCGGACCTGCTTCACCGGCTTACCCGGCGACTGCGGCGAGGGCAGGCGCAGCAGCTGGCGCCGCTGGGGCTCACCCCGGCGCAGGAGCGTGCCCTGCGGGTGATCACTCGCGGCGACGAGCCGCGGCGGATGACGGAGCTGGCCGAGCAGCTGGGCATCGTCCCGCGCTCGCTCACGACGGTGATCGACGCCCTCGAGGAAGCCGGGCTCGTCCGGCGCGAGGTCGACCCGCGCAACCGCCGGGCCACGCTGGTGCTCCTGACGGACAAGGGCAGCGCGGTCCGCGATGACATGCGCGAGGCGCGCCGGCGCGCCGCCGAGGAGCTGTTCGCCCCGCTGGCGGCCGAGGACCGTGAGGCCCTCGCCCGCCTGCTCACGATCATGGACTCCGCTAGCTGACCATCACGGCCGGCACCCGTGATGCCTGTGAGGTCACACGGAAGGCGATCATTTCCTGAGCTAAGCTAACAAGACGTGGATATCGTACCTAGCGTGACCAGGTGACCGCGGGATCAGTGCGGCGCGGCGACGGCGCACACCCCCTCGATGACATTCCCGCCGCGGCGGGACGCTCGAGGCCAGCCTGGCTTGACTGGCTCGACGCGAGCGACCCCGGCCAGCTGCGGCTGCGGATGGCGGTCGAGGTCACGCTGGCCATCGGGGTGGTGCTGGCCGCCGAGTGGCTTTTCGTGCGCGCGTCCGGCGCCCTGCAGGTGCCGGTGCCGGCCAGCGCGCCGGCCGCCGTGGCGGGACAGCTGTGGCAGCTGAACCACGCTCTGCTGGTCATCGCGATGATGCTCGGCGCGATCCTGGCGATGATCACCGGGTTCGGCGTGGGCATGTACGCGAGGGCGCGTGACCAGCTCATCACCCTGCTGTTCCTGCCGGGCCTGCTGCTCGCCGCGCTCGCCGTCGGCCTGGAGGTGCACGTCCGGGTAGCGTCGCTGGCCCTGCTCGTCCTCACGCTGACCGTGGGCACGTACTGCCGGAGATTCGGCCCGCGGGGATTCCTGGCCGGCATGCTCGCGTTCATGGGGGCCTTCCTCGGCTTCTTCATCCAGGGCTACGTGCCGCTCGGTGAGTTCGGCTGGCTGGCCGCCGAGGTCGCCATCGCCGCCGCCGTGGTGATCGTCGTGCACTTCGCCTTGTTCCGCCCCCGGCCCGCCCTGGCGGTGCGCCGGATGCAGCGCTCCTACGTCGCGCGCGCCCGCGCCGTCGCGAGCGACGTGGCCAGCCTGCACGCGGCCCTGGCCCGGCAGCCGCAGGACGCGGGCAGCGGGCAGCGGGCCGAGCGGCGGCTGCAGCGCCAGCTGCTGCGACTGAATGAGACCGCGCTCCTCATCGACGCCCAGCTCGACCGCCAGACGGCGGTGGCGGCAGGGTGGAGCGCCCCCCGCATGCACCAGCGACTGTTCGACGCCGAGGTGGCGCTGCGCAACGTCGCGCGGTTCGCGCCCGCGATCGCCCAGCGCGCGCTGGCCGAGCCGGTGACGTCAGCCGTCGGCCGGGCGCTGGCCGGCATCCGCGATGGCGAGTTCGGCACGGTCCTCGCCGCGGCCGAGGCGATCCGCGACGCGCTCGATGACGCCGCGCGGGGCGCGTCGCCGCTGAGCGAGGATGACCGCGTCCTGCTGCACCGGTTCGCGACGTCGGTCACCGACTTCGCCGTGGCGGTGCGCGCCTTCCGCCTCAACTCGGCGGGGCAGGCGCCGGCCAGCGCGGCCGACGGTGAGTTCCGCACCCAGGTAACGACGTTCGGCGGCTGGCTTCCCGGCTCTGCCGCCATCGCCGGGAGCGCCTCCCTGGAGCGCGGTGGCACGGGGTGGCTTGAGCGGCTCCGGCTGGCGCCGTACGCGCGGACCGCGATCCAGATGGGCGTGGCGGTGACCGCCGCGATCATCGTGGGCGACGCCATCTCCGAGCGCAGGTTCTACTGGGCCGTGATCGCGGCGTTCATCACGTTCATGGGGACCAACACCGCGGGTGAGCAGCTGCGCAAGGGCTTGTTCCGCGTGGTCGGGACGCTGGTCGGCGTGGTGCTCGGTGCGCTGCTCGCGCACACGGTCGGCGAGGTCGTCTGGGCGCAGATCGCGGCGGCCGAGATCGCGCTGTTCCTTGGGCTGTACCTGTTCAGGGTCAACTACATCTTCATGACCATTGGCATCACGGTCCTGGTGTCGCAGCTGTACGTCGAGCTCAACGAGTTCTCCAACCAGCTGCTGGTGCTGCGGCTGGGTGAGACCGCGGCAGGCGCCGGGGTGGCCATGCTCACCGTGCTGCTCGTCTTGCCACTGCACATCGGGCGGGTCGCGCGGGTGGCGGCCCGCAGGCAGATCGAGGCGCTCGCCGACCTCATCGGCCGCTGCGAGGACCGGCTGGCCGACCCCGCGAGCGCGGCGGGGGCCGACCTGGAGCTGCGGGCGGCGGCGCGGCGGGTGGATGTGGCCTACCAGGCGCTCACCGCGACGGTGTGGCCGATGCGGACGCCACTGTTCGGACGGCAGGCGCCGCGGATCGCCGGCTTCATGGCGACCGTGGTGGCCGCCCGGCACTACGCCAATGACCTGCTGCTCGATGCGTCGGCTCAGGCCGGCGACCTCGCCCCGGCCGCGACCGCGGCCCTTGCGGTGGCGCGCTCCCAGCTGTCGGCGTCCCTCGCGGAGGTCACCGGCGCGCTCGGCCCGGCCCCCGACGATGGCCCCGGGCAGGCCCTGTCGCCAGCTGGCCGGCGGTACGTGCGGGCGGCGTCGCTGTTCGCCCGCGCCGCCGACGTGCTGCCCGATCGGCTGCCAACCACCAGCTCCCGGCTAGCGCTTGACGACCTGCAGCTCCTTGACGGCGCCCTGGCCGAGGCGGCCCGCTGGGCCGGCGTCCCTGTGACCGACCTGGACACCACCGCGCGAACCACGCTCGGGTAGTCGCGGCGGTAATTACGGCTGCGGCTGCGCGGGACCAGGCGCGGGAGCAGCCTGGTCGTCGCCCTCGGTCCAGGCCAGCTCGACCTTGATCGTGGCCGTGCTGCCCGCCTCAGCCAGCACGCTGAGCACCTTCCCCGTCTTGGCGGTCAGCTCCAGGCCGAACTCGACCCGCACCTCACTGGGCTTAGCGTGCGCCAGCCCCATCCGGACGCTCTCGGCGACCGCCTTGATCGTCTTGGAAAAGCCCTCGGCCACCAGGGCGTCACCCGGTCCGGTGCTGGCGGTATCGCGGACCGCGGATGCGGACTGGACCCGAGCCCAGATGAGGTCGCCATTCGGGAGCTGGACCGGGAGAAGCTGTGACACGTGGGCACCTGCCAGAATGCGTCGCTGTCCTATGGAATACAACCATTGCGCAACGAGTGGGCCCAAAATTCACCAACCTGGTATGACGCAACGGCGCTCATACCATACCCTGTCATTCCACGCGCCCGGGAACCACTTTCCCGGGTTCATTGGGGGGGAAGCCAATGAATGCTGATGTCTTGGCCTTGCTGCGGGAGAGCACGGTCCGGCTGCTTGATCAGGCGGGGAATGCCCAGGGGACGGGCTTCTTCATCGCGCCGGACATCCTCTTGACCGCCGCTCATGTCGTTGCCCAGATCGGCACGGACGGGGTCTCGGTGCGCTGGGACGGCGACCCGTCCTTTACCTATCACGTCGGCCCGCAGGACATCGAGTGCTTCCCCGCGAGCCAGGCGACGGGGCTGGACGTCTACCCGCTGCCCGACACGGCCATCCTGCGACTGCCCGCCACCGCCTGGCCGGGTCACCCGTGCGTGATGCTCGGCGAGCAGGTCGACGGCGAGGAGATGCTCGCCTGCGGCTACACGCAGGGAATAACCGTTCCCGGCGCCACGCAGGACATGGTCAAGGTCAGCTACGAGGGGCCGCGCAAGGAAGGCGCCTGGGAGCTCATCAAGTGCAAGGGCTCCTCGCTCGACCCCGGCATGAGCGGAGGGCCGCTCATGGACCTGGCCTCGGGCCGGATCGTGGGGATCGTGAAGGCGCAGCGCTCGCCCGACCTGCCAATCGGCCTGTACGCGGTCCCGGCCTGGACGCTCCGGATCCTGAAGTCCGATCTGTGGGCCAAGAGCCAGATGTTCCACCTGGCCGACCGGCGCTGGCGGCGGGCGGTCCAGCCGGGCACGACAGTGCACGATCCGGGCGCGGCGGCCAGGAACATCCTGACCGCGGTCCTGGCCAGCGTGGAGCACCGTACCTGGAACCTGCCCCCGCTGGTTGAGCGAGCGGCGCTGCACCAGACGGTCTGGGTGCGCCAGATCAGCCGGGCCACGCAGCCCACGGGCGAGCCACTGGGGGAGCCGGTGCGGGCGGCGGAGCGGTTCCGCTGGCGGCCACTTCGCGAGATCGGGCACGTGACGGTCGTGCGGGGCCTGCCAGGCTACGGCAAGTCATGGCTGCTTGGCTACCACGCCGAGACGCTGGCCCGCGATTCCCTCCAGGCCCTGGAATCGGGGACCGACGCGGAGCGGCTGCGGCTTCCGCTGCTGCTCGACTGCGCGGCACTGGCCGCCCGGCTGCCCGAGCATCCAGAAGGCGGTGAGGTCGCCACCGCCCTGCTCAAGTCATCGAGCCTTCCCACGCTGCCCGGGTCGATGGCGGCCGATTGCTGGAACCTGGCCGTCCAGGCCTACGAGATGGGCAATCTCTACCTGTGCCTTGACGGCCTGGACGAGGTTCCAAGGCAGCAGATGTACCGGCTGGTCGTAGCGCTGAAGCTCATCGCCGCGAGCAGCAATGAGCTGCTCATCAGCTCGCGCCCGCTGGCCCTGCGGCACATCAGCGACATCACCGCGGCCGGGCGGCGCGATGTCGAGGTGCTGGGCTTCACGCCCCGGGAGGCAACCCGGTTCATCGGCATCTGGCTCGCCCGGACACCGACGCGACGAGAGGCGCTTGAGCGGGCGCTTGAGTCCAGTGAGCCACTGCGGGCCATCGCCTCGGTGCCGCTGCTGTTGTCGTTCCTGTGCCGGCTGGGCGACATGCCGCACCGGTCCAAGCCATTCCCGACCACCAAGAGCCTGCTCTACCAGGAGGTAGTGGAAGGCCTGCTGTCGGGCGGCTGGCGAGCGCACACCCGGCCGGACATAGAGGTCCCGCCCGAGCCGACCCGGCGCCTGCGGGTCCTCGCCGACGCGCTTGGCGCCCTGCAGGACTCGTGGCGATCGTCGGGGGAGAGCGTGTCCTACCGCGACCTGATCACCGAGCTGGAGAAGCAGCCAGACTACAGCTACCTTCGGGCGACCGCGCTGGCCCGGTGGGAAGCCTGGCACCAGGCGAGCGACACCACCTCAAGCCAGGCGCTCGTGGAGCCCGTGCTGTGGGAGTTCACCTTCGACGGCCTGCTGCTCCTGGACGAGCCAACGGGCTCTGAGGCAACCGTTCGCGTGCTTCACCCGTCACTGCGGGACTTCCTGCTCGCCAGCTACCTCGCCCGGATGGACGGGCCACAGTGGCGGGAGGCGCTCAGCCGGCATCGCTGGTTCGACCCGGAGTGGCAGGAGATCTTCGTGCTCGCGTCATCCCTGATGCGCGACTCCGACGACCTGGTCCGGGTCATCATCGACGTGGAGGCCGACCCCTGGCTGACCCAGGCCACCTTCGCCGCCTCCTGCGTGGCGGAACGCGGGACCCGGGCGTCCGACGCGGTGGCTTCTGAGGTGGTGCGCTGCCTGCTGGACAAGCCGGTGGTCGCCCACATGTCGGATGAGGCCCGGCGGCAGGCCGCCTTCAGGGCACTGGTCCGCGGCCAGGTGAGGCCGGCCACCGCGCGGGCGCTCGAGATCAGCAGGCAGGCCCTGGAAAGCCCGTCGGACCTGCAACTGGAGAGCATCTGCGCGCTGGCTGAGGTCGGCCATCACGATGGGCTCGCGATCGCGAGGACCGCCTTGCGGGACAAGGAGATCGCCCGGCGCTACCGGCAGCGGCTGATCACCGCGCTCGCGGCCACGGAAGAGGGCGAGGCCCTCGCGATCATCATCAGCCTGATCCACGCCAAGCGGCGGCGCGGCGACCTCGAGGCGTTCCTGACCGCCGTCCGGCCGCACACCGCCAAGCTGCGCGAGGAGACCGTGACCCTGCTGCGCACCCGGGCCTTTCCCTACCAGGACAGGATCGCCGCCGCCGCGGTCCTGCTCGAGTGCGGGGAGGAATCGGTCGCCAAGGTGGTGGAGGCGGCCAGCGACTCGACCCTGGAGTGGGGCCTTCGCTGCAGGCTCTACGCCCTGCTGATCAACGCCGACGTGTCCAGCGTGACCGACCAGGCGCTGCGGATGCTCCGCAACCCGGCCATCCGGTCACTGGACCGCTCCTACGTCATCGAGGCCATGATCCGCGATGGCAACTTCTCCGCGCTGACCGAGGCGGCCGCGTCGCTGCTTGACGGGCGGCTGGCGCACAGCGCCCGGGCCGCGCTGGCCGCCGCCGTCCGCGACATCGGGGCGGACGGCGCTAACCTGATGCGCCAGCAGCTGTATGCGGGCTACCCGCTCGCGCTCACCATTTGCCACCTCGATGCGCTCGTTGACCTGCGGGAAGAACCTGACTGCCAGCTGGCGGTCCGGATCATCCAGGATCCGGGAGTGTCGGCGAGCATCAGGAAGATCGCCCTGCTGGCCTTGCTGCGCGTCGATCCTGGCCTCGTCCCCATAGAGGACGCCATGCAGGTGGCCGGAGCACGGGACCTGCGCAACTGGGACCGGCTCGAGCTCGCGGTGGGGCTGGCGCGCGGCGGGTTCCGCGAGGCGGGTGACGCCGTGCGGGCGGCGCTGGACAACGAGGCGCAGGTCTCCAACTGGCCGAGGTTCAGCAGGCTGCTCGCGGCGGCCGGCCCGGAGGGCCGGGCCGCGCTGGTCCGGATAGCGGCGGAGGTCCACTATTCCTGGCGCATAAGGATCGAGTGCGTGCTTGCCCTCGGGGTCGCGGAAGACGAGGAAGACTTCAGGCAGGGCATTGCCGGGATCACCGTTGATGAGGTCCCTGAGCTATGGCGCAACCGGCTGGTCTTCGAGCTGAGCGCGGCGGGCCAGCCGGACTTCATCAGCTCGCTCGTCCAGCTCATCCCGCACGTGGTGGGCGCCTACGAGGTCTTTCTCCAGTACATGCGGGGCCCGCACGCCTCCATCGACGACTTCCTCCGCACGCGCGACGTGCTGGAGCGGGCAATGTCGGCGGCACCGCCCGACGAGGCGTCCATCTCGCTGAACGAGGACTTGCTCACGGAATGGGGACTCAGCTGGGACTCCCCGCAGGAGTCGCAGCGCATGCTGTCGTGGCTGTATAACCGGCTGGAGCTGCGGGTGGGGACCGTCATAGCGGAGCTAATGTCGCCCTATCAGCTGGATGAGTTCGAGACCTACATCGAAGACAACGACCAGCGCGGCGCGTTCTCCTGGCTCTCTACCAACTTCGCTGAGTACAAGGGATTCGTTCATGATGAGCTGAAGCGGCTCAAGGACGATGTCGTAGAGGGCCGGGTCAAGCCCGAGCGCGGCGTGCGGATCGCGAACTCGGAAACGCAGCCCGTGCTGCGCAACATGGGAGTCGCGCTCGGGGCGCTGTCCGTGCTGATCACGCTGGGCAGCCAGGGGCGCTGGCGGCAGTTCTTCGGCTACCTGGAAGAGCACCAGAAAGAGCTGGTCAACGACTACGGCACCGGGCTGCTCGCGCTGGCGATGAACATCGGCAACGACTGGCCGCTGCACCAGGCTCACCTGTTCGTCCTTGAGCACGCCCAGAACATCGGCGTGGCCGAGGCGACGGCCGAGCTGTCCTCGTTGCCTACGCTGGAGGACCGGATCCTGGCCTTCCTGGACGGCGGCCAGTTCGAGGCGGTCTACCTGGCGTCCTCTTACGGCGTCTACGCGAGCAAGCGCTCGTCCGCCTTCCACCTTTACGCCATGGTCGGGGCGCAAGGCGTGCGCATGCACGCGCTCGCGGTCCGGCTGGCTGATGTCACCGGGCTGCTGTGCGATGCCCAGGAAGTGGCCGCGGCCGCGGACATGGTGCGTGGCATCGGCGAGCGCTTCGAGTGGGACCCGGCCGCCGTTGCGGAGCTGCTCAGCTCGCTGGAGAAGGGACATGAGTCCGGGTCGGACAACTGGTACGAGCAGTACGTGCGAGGCTCCGCGCTCGGCGAGCAGGGAAAGTGGGAGGAGGCGCTCGCCTCCTACGACCGGGCGCTGCACCTGTCAGGGAACCCCGCCCTTCATGACCAGCGCGGCGAGGCGCTCGGCCACCTTGGCCGGCACGAGGAGGCACTCGCCGCGTGCGACGCGGCGCTGCGCTTGCTGCCAGAGACCTCGGGACGGCACTGCACCAGGAGCATCATCTTGCACAAGCTCGGCCGGTTCGAGGAATCGCTGGCCGCGTGCGAGGATGCGCTGGCCCTGGAGCCAGCGCAGGCGGACCTCCACAACAACAAGGCGGAAGTCCAGCTCATGCTGGGCAGGCGGAAGGACGCGGAGGACAGCTTCCGCGAGGCCATCGCCCGCTCTGTGAGCGGGGGAGTGGAATCGCGGGTCCTGCTGGCCGCCCTCGTCCGGGGCAGCTCCCCCGAGGAAGCGGCGGTGCTGTGCCAGGAGGCGCTTGACCGGGTTCAGGAGACCGTGTCGGAGTTCCGGCTGGCCGAGCTGCATGCGCTGGCCCACCTGATGCTCGGGCAGGCCGATGAGGCCGAGGCCAGGCTGCGGGCCGGCGCGGCCAGCTACTCTTCCCGTGAGCTCACCGAGTCCGCGCTGTACGACCTGCTGCGCGACCCCTGGACGCCGGGACTTGAGCGGCTCATCGCGGCGTGGGACGAGTTCGCAGGCCAGCACCCCTAGAGCGGCCCTGGAGCGGCAACCCAGGCCGCCGCTAGTCGCCAGTCGCGCCGTCGATTTGCTCCCTGAGGATGTCGGCGTGCCCGATGTGCCGGGCGTGCTCCCTGATGAGGTGCACGTAGATCCAGCGCAGTGACACCTGGCCCAGCTTGTCCTGCGGCACCGTCTGGTCCAGCGTGCAGCCCGCCGCGATCTGCCGGGAGGCCGCGCAGGCGCGGTCGAACTCGGCGATGACGTCGGCGATGGTCTGGTCCGTTGCCACGTCCCAGCTCGGGGCGTCGCCGCGGGCGTTGCCCGCGATCTCCTCGCGGGGCTTGCCCCCCAGGTAGTGCTGGAACCAGTTCCGCTCCACGGCCGCGGCGTGGCTGACCAGTCCGAGCAGGGTGGTCTGCGAGGGCACCAGGCGCCGCCGGGCGTCGCTTTCCGACAGGCCCCGCAGCTTGCCGCTGATCACCCTGCGGTGGTAATCGAGGAACCCTTCCAGGGTCTGTCGCTCGCCGGGGACGGCGACAAGGTCATCTTCGTCGACTGGGCGCGTCGTATCTGTCACCGCAAAAGGCTACCGGCGCGCCCGTGGGCCGATCCAGCCCACGGGCTTCTCGTCACGCGGGCTACCGGTTCAGCTGCTGGCCAGTGACGCCCCAGACGAGCTGGTCGATCGGGTCAGGCTCGGCCACGGCCAGGTTTACCCAGGTCAGTCCCTGGAGGAAGACCGGCAGGTCGGCGGTGTTGGCGTCGGAAAGCAGCACCGGGACGATGGCGCAGCCCCGGCTGACGGACTGCTGGTTGAACGCGTAGATCTCCCTTTCCTGCCAGGGGCCGCGCTGTGCCCCGATGACCACCGCCGCCGCCGGGACCCGCGCGATGATCTCCTCCAGCTCCTGCTGCCAGAGGAACCCCGGCCGGAGCTGGCGCTCGTCCATCCACGGCCGCAGCCCGCGGTCGCGGAGCTGGGCGGCTATCGAGCGGACGGTGTCCTTGTCTCGCCAGTTGTAGGAGATGAAGACGTCGTACTCGGCGACGTCCTCCTTCCCCCGCAGCACCGTGGTCTTTCCCCGCAGCACCGCGGTGGCGGCCTCGATCTCCCGGCTGGCGTCCGCGGAGGCGTCCATCTGCGCGGTGGACGGATCGGTGCCGCTAGCCTCGTAGTCGTCACGCAACGCGACCCTCACCTCGCAGACGGGGCACAGGATGCTCAGCCGGCCGCGGCGATTGGCCTCGCGGATCATCTCCGAGGTGAACGCCAGGCCGCAGTCCTGGCAGCTGTACTGGCGCTCCCTGGTGATGGTGCCTGGCGTCGCCCACCGGTCGAGGTGCGTGTGCACGAAGTGCTCGAACTGCTTCCTCGTCTCGCCGGGCACCCGGTCGTACCCGATCAGCAGCTCGGCCTCGCCCTCCACCTCGGCCTCGAACTTCAGGGCGAGGGTGCACGTTCCCTCCTCGGCGGCGAACCTGGCCGCCGACTGCCAGGTGTCCACCCTCCGGAACCGGTCGCTGCGGGTCAGCCGGACGATCAAGGTGGCGTAGATGTTGTCTATCGGCCCGGCGAACCGGAACACCACCCCGTCTCCCCTGGGCATCTCGGACGTCGGCAGGTCGCGCCGGTAGGCCGAGGGGAAGACCAGCTGGACGCCGTCCTTGGTCGGCTCACGCAGCACCAGCTCCAGCAGCAGGAGCTCCTCCAGGGTGGCGTGCACCAGCAGCCGTTCCTGCAGCGGATCGCCGACCCGTTCCGCGGCGGGGACAGGGAAGTCGACGTTCACTACCTCGGCCTCCAGGATGCTGCCCAGCCCGTCCGGCTCGTCCCTGGCCGCGTTGACCATCGCGCCCGCGTAGGCGTCGAGCAGCTCAGGCTGCAGGAGCACGTAGTCGCCGAACTTCAGCCGCTTCACCAGCCCAGCGGACTCCAGGCGGGCGATGCACCCCTCGAAGACCGAGGTCAGCCCGGTCGGGGAGGGCACCGGCTGGGTGTCATCGGCGGGCTGCGCTGCTCGTCCCTGCCCGGTCAGCAGCTGCGCCCCGCTGGGCACCGCGGCCTGGAACAGCCGGCACAGCTCGTTGATCGGGGTCAGCAGGATGCTGGCCCGCTGCTCCATGACGAATTTCTTCACGGCGGCGAAGAGGGTGGTCGAGGTGACCTCGGGCATCCGCGACCAGTCGATCGCGGCCAGCAGCCGGGAGCGCAGCAGGTCGGTGTCCCTGCCCTCCTTGGCGCTGGTCTTGAAGTACTGGGCGAGGCCGAAGTCCGCCATCAGCTTCTGGATCCTCTGGTCAGAGACGTTGGTGCCGCCCCGGTCGGCCCGGGCCGCCACCAGGAAGGCGGGCAGCCCGCCGCCCGCCGCCGGATGAGCATGACGAACCGCCCGCGCCCAGTGCCGCACTCCGGCCAGGGGGGTGGTCTCGCTCTTGGCGTCGAACAAGATGAGCGCCAGGGCCGCGCTCTCCAGGTGCAGCTGATGAACGATCCGGTAACCGGGCTGGCCGGCCAGGTCCCAGAGCATGACCTCCCGGCTCTCGCCGGTGGACTCCTGCTCGTCGGCCGCGGGTAGCCGCCAGATCCGCCGCCCGTGCGTCGACTCGGTGGGCGTGAACTCCTTGCCCGCCAGGACCATGGCCAGGCCCGACTTGCCGACCCCCGAGTCACCCAGCAGCAGGACCTTGGCGTTGGCGTAGGTGGTGGTAGTGGCGGGCGGTGCGCTGTCGACGCGGTCCCACTCGCTGACCAGGAGCAGTTCCGTCGATCCCGCGTCGACCAGCGCCAGCAGGCCAGCCACGGCGCTCACCACCGGCCGGGTGAAGTAGGCGGCGACGTTACGCGACGGCGGGTTCCTGTCCCACAGCTGGGCCGGGGTGTCCGCCAGGGACCAGGCCAGCAGCTCGCCCCTGGCCGACCAGACCAGCGCGGTGCGCCGCTCGGGAACGAAGGCCAGGCCCGCCGCGGCGATGGTCTCCACGACGGTCGCGGACACCGGGTCGTCCGGGCGCCAGGCCCGCAGCGTCGCGTCCAGCGAGGCCGACAGGAGCCGCTCGTCACCGATCCAGCTCAGGCCGGTGACGGTCTGGGAGTGGTCATCGAACTGCCGCACCTGCCGCCCGGTGGCGGTGTCGAGGACCCAGACCGCTGATGTTCCCGTGGTGCAGGCGAGCAGGGCCCCGCTGGGGGACACCGCCAGGCTGACCCCTTCCGGATGGGAGCCGGACGACCGCTTCCTGGTCAGGACCTGCTCCCACAGCACCTCGTGGTGCGGCCCGATCACCCGCAATGTCATCCGGCCGGGCGATGACGCTGACAACACGGCCAGCCGGTCGCTGTTCGGTATGAAGGCGATCGCGCTGGCCGGCCCGAGAGCCTGCATCTGGTGCTCGGCCTCCGGCAGGGACAGGCCTGCTGACAGGTCGATGACCCGCCCGTGGCCGTCATCGTCCCTGAACGCCAGCTGGTCACCGCCGGGCGACCAGGCGAGCCCGGGCGCGAGCGAGCAGGACTGCCTGAGCTGCCTGGCCACGCGGGGATCGTCGCCGACGCCCAGGATCTTGATCCGCTGGCCGACCGACAGCGCCAGTCGGTCGCCGGCAGGCGAGAGGGCCACGCTGACCGGCTGGTCCCGGCGGGTCGGCCACGAGTCTGCCGTCCGCACCTGCCTGCGCGTCCAGGGCCGGTACCTGTCCGGCTGACGACGCACCGGTCCGGCAGGACCACCGGACTCCTCTGTCACTGGAATCACCCCCGGCCAGGAGACAACCGCATCACCCGCAGCGGTATCACCGACAGGCTCACCAGCACCTATTCATCCGTCCAGCCTCGCCCGACCAGCAAATCCCCCGGGGATACCTATAATCTTATCCGGGTTGTAGTCTACTTGTTATGGCGGATCGTGAGCCAAGCATACGAAACGAAGCGGTGCAGTGGTCGGGCTTTGACGCCGACGAGTACTGGAAGGCCAACTACGCCTCGGTCCTGCCGGAGGACGCGGAAATCATTCAGACCGCGAGCAAGTTCCTGATTGAAGCCTGCGGTGAGCCCGCGCGGGTCAGGCAGGCCGTGGACGTGGGGGCCGGCACCAATCTCTATCCGGCGCTGCTAATGCTTCCCTGGGCCGAGCGCGTCGTCTTCACTGAGCACGCTTCCTCCAATGTCGATTGGCTCAGCGGGAATCTGGCTGAATCGCCAGGTGAATGGCGCTGGCAGCCGTTCTGGGACCTGGTCGCGGGCCTGCCCTGCTACCGCGCCATCTCCGATCCCCGGCGCGTGCTCGCCGCCGGGCACGAGGTTCGCACGCTCAGCATCTTCGACCTGCCCCGGCGCACCTGGGACCTCGGCAGCATGTTCTTCGTGGCGGACGGCATGACCGCCGACGAGGGTGAGTTCGAGGACGCGGTGCGCGCCTTCCTTGACGCGCTGCTGCCCGGCTCGCCGTTCCTGATGGCCTTCATGGAGGGGTCCACTGGCTACGACGTCCGTGACCAGAGGTTCCCTTCGGTGCGGGTCACCCCCCGGTCCCTCGACGCGTTGCTCGCCCGGCTGCCTGTCACGGGGACCAGTGTCCTGCGGACGGACAACTCGATCCAGCGGCTGCGGGCCGGGTACGACGCGATGCTGCTCGTTACCGGTCTCGTCGCAATGGGGTTACGATGAGGCAAAGGTTCACCAGGGCACAAATAAGGCACCCTGCTTCCACCAGGGCCACTATGGCACCGAGGTCTTCGCGATGACCCAAGTATCAGCTCCGGATGCGCTAACGTGTATTTCCATGGCAGACGTTGATGCGAATGTCCTACGCAATGCCGACGCCCCATGGAACATGTTTTCGTCTTATGACTACTGGCGCCGGAACTACAGCAAGCTACAGGCGGAAGATCGGGAGATAATCCGCCGTGTGAGTCGTTTCTTCGTGTCTGAGCTCGCAGGCCGCCCGCGTGTCCAGCGGGCTATCGACGTCGGCGCGGGGACGAATCTCTACCCGGCCTTGCTGATGCTCCCGTGGACGGAGCAAATCATGCTGGCCGACTTCTCCAAGAGCAACGTGACCTGGCTGCACGATCAGCTCGGCGCCGATGCCTCCCCGTGGCCCTGGAGCCGCTTCTGGTGGGAGATGCGCAGGGCGAAGGGGTACAGCGACGTCAAGCGGCCGCGCGAGCGACTGCGGGAAGCCTGCGCAAGCGAGGCGGGACACGCGGGGGTCGAGCAACTGAGCGTGTTCGACCTGCCCAAGGCACGGTGGGACCTTGGCACGATGTTCTTCGTCGCCGAGTCCATCACCGAGGACCCGGTGGAGTTCCGCGCCGCGGTCGCGGCCTTCGTCGGGGCGCTGACCGCCGGTGCCCCGTTCGCGGCGGCCTTCATGGCGGGCTCGGACGGCTACCCGGTGGACGGTACCCGCTTCCCGGCCCTGCCGATCAAGGCAGGCGACGTCAGGGAGCACCTCATCGAGCTTGGCGTGCGCCAGCCGAGCGTGGAACTGCTCGACACGAGCTACCGGGTACGCGACGGGTACGCGGGAATGATCGTCGCCACCGGTTTCGCCAGCAACCAGTGACGGCGCAGGAAAGCTAAGGCTGGGGAGCCATGGAGATCCAGACACGGCGGCAAATCCTCGAGATCTGGCGCGCGACCATCAGCCACTGCTACCCAGATGGCGAGTGGAACTGGGGCGGCCACCGGAGCGGGCGAAACTCGATCAGCGACGCCGAGCAGCTGCTGACCATCCTGTACCCGGCCACCGCCATTGACACGATGAAGATCGACAAGGTCGACCAGACGGCGGACGACGTCCTCGACTACCTGCGCGCGATGGGCAACGCGCTGGACATCCCGCGTCGGCTGATCGCCGTTCTCACCGAGTACATGCGCACCTATCAGGCCGGCGGGACACCGGACTTCTCCGGCAACACTTACTTCGACGTCCTTGACGACGGGGAGGCGACGCCCGACCCCGAGCAGCTCGCGCTGCACGTCGTCGACTCCTTCTCGATGTCCGTCTCGCTCTGCCTGGCCACGCTGGGCTTCCTGCAGGTCTACCGCGAGGGCGTCAAGAGCCCGCGGATGCGGAAAGAGGTCGAGGACCTCGAGGAGCTCGCGTCAAGGCGGCTGACCGCGGCCATGGTGGGCCTGCTGCGCAGCTTCACCATCAACACCTTCCTGCCGACCGATCCGGCCGGCGAGGTGATGTGCCGGATGATCAATCAGGGCAACGTCCCCTCGGAGAACCTCGTGCATGACCTGCTCGATGAGCTCGTCGAGGTTCGCTCCAGCCTGCAGAAAGAGCTGAGCCTCGGGCTCAGCCAGGTGGCCGATGAACTGGATAACCCGGGGCGGCTGTTTGAATGCGGCTGGTCTTGGGGCGTGGTCGACGGGGCACCCAAGATCGACGCGTACAACGTCGGGGACCAGCCTGCCGGGATCGCCGATCCGCGCCCTTACCTGTACTTCACCGTCGTGGCCCTCGATGGCATCCAGGACCTGTTCAGTGAACGGACCCGGATTCTCGGGCTTCTCACCGAGGACCAGCAGCGGCTGGCCGGCGCCCTGCAGCTGCGCTGGGACCTCACCCGGCAGTTCTGGGCCAAGATCGCCACGTTTGGCTCGGGCCGCCGGTGGCCGATCGAGGACGTGCCGTGGGTAACCTCCGACGGCGCCGAGTCCGACTACTACTCGCTCCTGCTCACCTCGATCGTCATCGAGGGCGTGGGCGCTCAGCGGGGGGTGGACGTGGACGTCGAGCGGGTCGGACGCCTGCTGGAGGAGCTTGCCAACCGCGGGCGGATCACGCGCAGGCCGACCTCGACCGACCCGGCGATCCCGCTGCACATCCCGGGCATGCGGCTGCGGCTGTACGGAACGGAGAAGGTGGCCGAGGGGCCGCTGCTCCAGTGGACCGTCTCCAGTTATGCCTCGCTGCTGCTCAAGCGGCTGCTGCGGGTGGCTGAGCTGGCCGACGACAAGGTCACCCGGCTCGGCTTCCTCGATCTCGCCGACGAGATCTGGCTGCACGTTGAGGGGCGCCGGATAGAAGCGCAGAACGGGCGCGGCCTGTGGGACGAGCCGACGCAGGTATTTCCCGGCGCGCCGTACGCCCCGTACGGTGGGCCGTCGTGGTATCACACGGAGCGCGTCGTCGAGGCGCTGGTCGCCGCGGCCAATGTCACGCTGTCGCAGAAGGCATCGGCGAACCCTGACCTGTCGCAGTACGCCCATGAGCTCATCGCCGAGGCTGAGCACCTGTTCGACCAGGAACTGCTGCGGGGTACCGACGACACCGGCGTCCGACTGCGAGAGAGATTCCAGGTCGTCGGGGCCAAGCTGCGGCGAGCCCGCGAACTGCTCCCGGACCGGCCGGGCACCGCTGGCGTGCTGGCCTCCGAAGTGCTTCGCGAGCTTGACACCGTGGATGCCGCCCGCCAGGACACCGCCAGGATGAGCTGACGATGATCATCATCGCGACATCGGACAAGGGTGGCACCGGCCGGTCGGTGACCGGGAGCAACGTCATCTACCGGCGTGCCTTGCACGGCAGCGACGTGTGCTACGTCGACTTCGACTTCGGCTCGCCGACAGCGGGGGCGATCTTCGGCGTCAGCGCGCTCACCCGTGGCACCACGACCGGCAAGGGCACGCACTCCTACCTGCTTGGCCGCTCACCGACCGAGGAGCTCTGGGACGTCTGGCACCATTCCGACCGCCCCGACCTCCGCCAGCGCCCGCCGGGAACAGGACGGCTCGTCCTGGTCCCCGGCGACGCCAACGGAGGCGAGTTCTCTTCCGATGACGCCGTGGTTGACCGCTGCATCGACCTCTTCCTCCGGTTGCACAGCGAATTCGAGGTCGTGCTGGTCGACCTGAGTGCCGGCCGCTCGTACGCCGCGGACATCGTGATCGCCGCCACCTCGTCTCCCGGGCTCATCAAGGTGACCACGCGATGGCTGGTGTTCCACCGCTGGACCAGGCAGCACATCCTGGCCGCGCACGGCCTGGTGTACGGCGAGCGCGGGCTGCTCGACATAGGCGCGGCGCACGGCCGCGACCGGAATCAGTTCACCGACGACATCCGCTTCGTCCGCACCGCGATCGTGGACCCCAACGCACCCGACCTGTCGGGGCTGCGGCAAGAGCAACTCGCCTGGCTGCACGAGGCCAACCGGGGACTGCAGCAGCTGGCCGCCGAGCGGCGCATAGGCCGGTCCACCATGCTCGGGGCCGTGCCGCTTGACCCGGTCCTGCAGTGGCGCGAGCAGCTGATTACCGACAGTGACGTCTGGGCCAACCACGTCGCGAACGAGGCCACGACCCAGGCGTTTGACTCAATCGCCAAGAAGATCACCGACGACTCGGCCTGGGAGCCGTCGTGAGCCAGGTCGAGACCGAGTTCCTGGAGACCACCGCCGACCTCAAGGTCGAGTCGCTGCCGCTTTCCCACGTGTCGGTCGAGATAGGCCACCTCTACATGGAGGATTTCGTCGACGGCGTGGACGCTGTCCAGCGCACGTTCGCCGCCGCGGCACCCTGGGCACAGGCCGCGCGCAACCCCCAGGCTATCGGCTGCGACAAGAAGTCGGTCCGGGTCAGCACGTGCTTCCTCATCGACGACTACTTCAGCCGGTTCTCCACGCCCGCGGTCGTGATCCCGATGGTGCTGGCCGCGGCGGAACGCGAAGGGGTGGAGATCGACTACCTGGCGCGCGAGTCGGCCTGCGCGAGTGCCAACGGCATGAGCCCGGCCACCTTGACGCTGGGCAGCCTGGTGACCGAGCCGGTCCCCGGAACGACCGGCGGACGCCCGCCGCTCACCGAGACCGGCTGGCTGACCAACGGGCAGCGGTCGCCGAGCGCCTCGCGGGAAGAGGCGATGGCCAGGCGAGTCCCGTGGCAGCCGCCGCAGGAGAGCGCGCGCCGACGGCACTCCATCTTCGTCGATGTCGAGCTCTGGGACGAGCACGACGGGCAGCGGACCTGGTCATGCCCCATGCTCGCCGCTGTCTGGCAGCTAATGCGACTGGGCCTGCTGCGTGACCACGGACGGCCGGTCGTGACGCCGCAGCAGTGGACTGACCCGTGCTTCCCCGATAGCTGGGACGATCTCCCCCCGGTCATCGGGCTCAAGCCCAAGGCGGCGGCGTTTGCCGCCTACACGACGCTTTCCGTCTTGTCGCCGCGCTTCTTGCCGGTCGAGCTGGCGGTGCGGACCATTCTCAGCCAGTTCGCCTGCGACAGTTACGTCTTCGCGGAAGCGACCGGCCGGGCCAAGCGCGACGCGATGCAACCGCCGGCCGAGCTGGTTGACCGGATCCGCTACGTGTTCGCGGCCCCCGGTGATACCGACCCCTCGTGAAGCCGCGTCCCCCGCTCACTCATCAATCTGGCGCTCAGGGTCGGCCCGTTCCCACAACTGCTCGAATCGCTGCTCAAGGTCGCGGACCCGGGTCGGCTCCGGTTCGAGCCGGGTCCTGAGGGTGCCCGGCCGCGGCTGGCCCGCGGTGAACGGCGCACCCGCGGCCGTCTCGTAGCTGACGGCCCCGTCGAAGATGATGAAGTCGAAGACCATCGACTGCAGGTAGTCAGGGATGAGCTTCTGGTCGAGCATACGGACCTGGACTCCGGCGTTACGCTGCATCTGGGTAACCCGCAAGAAGCTCTCGTCGTGGGCCATGTCCTCGTGCTCGACCACGAAGATGCGCCGGATGCGGACTCTCCGCGCGATCGCCTTGCGCTGGCCGTCGAGGTAGCGGATGCCCAGGTCGCTGGTCCACAGCCCGCCATCGAGGCCGAGCACCCCAGCATCCACCGTGGACAGGGAGATGGCGTCGATCGACGACTCGGCCTCTTGCGCCAAGCCGAGCAGCCAGTCCCGGTCCTCGCCGTCATAAGTGACCTCGCCCCCGGCCCCCAACTGGCGCACGAGCGAGGTCACCCGCTCGATCTCCTGGCGCGCGACACGCTGGAGCAACGGATTGACCCGCCGGTCTACCTGGCCGGCCGTCTCCAGGAATTCCGTGAGCAAGGCGGGACCCAGGCTGGACCGCTCCATCCTGGCGGACAGTTCAGCCAGCCTGCCGATCTGCGCAAAGCCGGCCCTGACGAGCTCGCCCACGACCGAGAACCGGATCTCGGTGTCCACGATAAAGATAATGAGCGCGACACCGAACGCGACTATCGCGGCCAGCTCCAATGTATTCCTGGCCTGCATTCCTCCCAAATTCGCGGCGACAAGGGTGATCAGCCCGATGAGTAGCGGGAATCCGACTTTCAAGACGATTCCCGCAGCGAGGCTCCGCGTCATCCTGTCGCTGGTCATGCGCACTCCGACCGCGGCGGTCCGGTAAGTGGTCGCAGCGCCTCTATAAGGCCAGCTGACAACTGATCGCGTATCCGCTCGACAGTCTTCTGCCATTGCAGTGAGAACCCCGACCGGAGATCCAGTTCCTCCCAGATCCTGTCCAGGGTCCTGCTCGCGTGCGCCGCCGGCATCCACGCGTGCACCAAGTGGTCAATGCCCGGGCGGAGCAGGCCGATAAGCTCGGCGGCCGGGCGGGCGCGAGCGACGGCCCGGTCCACGAGGTCAAGCAAGGTGGAAAGCAGCCAGTCATGCAGGGCGAGGTCGGCGCAGAAGTCCGCGAGCGCGCGCGGGTCCGGCTCCGGGGCGCGCAGGCGCACCGTCCGCAGGCCGTCCGCGCCGAGCGTGAAGGCGATGCCCTGCTCGCCATCTGACGTCTCGGCCGACCAGCGCAGCCGCGTCCTGCGGCTGCGGAACGGCGGGGTGTGGTCGAGATGCTCGCTGCGCTGAACCGAGGCGAGCGCCCGCACGTTCACCGCACCCAGATCAAGGTCCTTCGCGGTCGACGGCCCGCGCAGGAAACCGGTCGCCAGGCTCTCGGCCGGCGCCTTGCCCAGGATTTCCAGCACTCCCGGCTGAGCGAGATAATGCGACCAGGGGCGACGGCGGCCGGCCGGGTCCTGGCGGAAGGTCGCGTGGGTCCCGGCCTGGATGATACGCCCGTCGGTCAGGGACACCCGCGTGGCTGGAGTCCCGACAATCCGTACCTCGCGGCGCTCGGCGAGGGGGGCGGCGCAGTCCACCCCGGTCAGTACTTCAGGCGACCACGCGTAGCGAATCGGCCGCTGCCGTGTCCGCACCGATCCGCCGGGAACGATGGCGAGCAGTTCCACGGCGGTGTCCACCGGCACGGCAGTGGAGGTCAGCAGGAGGCCCGTGTGCACCTCTCCTATGGTCAGCGGCACGGTCAGACGATTCCGCTTCTCCGGTACGGCATGGTCACGCAAATCCGATTCACAATGCTTACCTCACCTAAACCAACGTGGGCACTATTTCACCATACACCGCCCTTGTCACGCAATAGCCGACAAGGGCCGAGGGGGCGCGGGATTGCTCGCCGGATCACGCTCCCGCATTGCCTATCAGGATAGTGGCGTGACCACTGGTGCGTGGCCCGAGCTGGGACGGGAGCGAAAACCTGAGCGAGGTTCAGCCCGCCCGGTGCGGCGTGATCGGGATGGGAAAGCATGAATCCGCTCGGGAAAGCAAAAAGGCCGCGGCGTGGTCCGGTCAGTCAGCTCGGGCAGACGGACGTGCTCGGCGTGCCGGCTGGGGTCAGTGAGATCTCGACGGAGTTCTTGGCGAGGTTGCTGGGCAGGACGGAGAGGGAGGGATCAGTGGAGGCCCCGGCGTTCAGGTTGGCAATCGCGATGATCAGGCCCGTGTAGCCGTGGCCGGTGAACGTGATCTCCGCCATGCCCTGCGGGGTCCCGGTGTTGGGGTCGGAGGTCAGGGTGTTGTTCGTGATGTTGTAGCCGGCCTGGGGAAGCGCCGTAGCGTAGAAGGCCGACGCTTTCGCCGGAGTGACCGAGCTCAGCTCGATGATGATCTGCTTGCCGCAAGTCATGTTGCCCGCCTGCTGCGCTCCGTGCGGAACCGGGAAGGAGCCGATCGGCGCGTCCACGGGTATCGTGTCAGCCGGGCTGGCCGGGGCCGAAGCCGAGCGCGACGCGGCCGGCGAGGACGCGGCGCGACTCAGGACCGGTGAGGACGACGGTGACGGTGATGTGCTCGGGGTCGCGCTGGTTATCCCGACGCTGCACGCGGCAAGCGACAGGCCGACCGCGCAGGTAGTCACGCTCGTGGCCATGAGGCGGTTAACGTTCATCGGATGTCTCTCAGTCAGTCGGGTGGCTGCCAGTTCAAAACTAGAGGGCCGCCGTGCCGCTGGGGTGTCGGCGCTGTCGCGATCCTGCGACAGCGGGCGCGGTCCCGCCATGGCCCACGGCCGTCAGGAGGGCCGCCGCCGGGCCCCGTGGCCGGGAGACGGGACGATCCGGGTCTCGTACTCGGCTCCGGCGGCGTCGGCCTCGGTCATGCGGTCGTAGGCGGCCAGGACCAGTCGCCTGGCCCGCCGGCTGTCGTCGCCCTGGCTCTCGCCCCCTTCGGGACTGCCGGCGCCCTCTTTCTCGCGCCTCCCGGCGAGGCCCGTGTCGATGATGCACTCCACGTCGTCGCGGCCGTCGATCCCGTACACGCGCAGGAAGAGCGCGTCCAGCTCGGCGCGCAGGCTGGCGCGACGGTCAGGGTCCCAGCTGAACGGATCCCCCCGGTCGTCCAGGTCCCGGGAGAACGGGCCCAGGTCGGGCGAGGTGTACACGAGCTCAAGTACGCGGGGGACGATGAACGGCAGGTGCGGCTCAAGCATGTCGGGGGTCGGCACGGGAAGCTGCTTCCAGTCGACCGCCCGCACGACGGGGCCGTCGATCTTCTGCCGGGCGACAAACTCGAAGACCAGCGAGCTCTGCGCGGCGATCAGGGCCGCGGCGAACGGCGGGACGACGCGCGGAAGCATCAAGGGCAGGGAGTCCGCCGCTGCCGCGCGCGGCAAGACCAGCGCGACGGCTGTCTTGCCCTGCACGGGCGCGCGCCAGGCGCACAGCCATTCCCAGGTCCAGCCGAGCTCAGCGAGCCGGTCCACGACGCCGGGGCGCTGCGCGGTCTCGCCCTTGTGCTGCACGGCGACGGGACCGTGCTCGGCGATCCAGTACCTTGGCTTGGCGACCTCGTGGTCGAACAGGCCTACCATCGAGGGCTCATAGAACGGGAGCATGCGGCGGCCGTCGCGGGTAAAGATGCTCCCCGCCAGCTCCCAGCCCTCGTCGCGCAGCTCCGGCTCAGCGTGCAGCAGCCCGGCATCGGCGGCGGCTCGGGGGAACGCCGCTGCCAGCCGCATCTTCCACGGGTTCCCGCCGGCCCGCGTCTCATCCCACAGGACTGGCACGCGGCGGTAGATCCCCGCCGTGAGCGCCGCGTCCCTGGCGCCGCGGAAGGCGGGCAGCACGCCGGTATTCGGGTTGATGAGGGCGACCTCGCCCAGGGTCAGGGTGAACGACCGGTCGGCATCGCCCGCCGCGGCCGGGCCGTCCAGCCAGAACCCGAATCTCGAGGCCGTGCCGTGGGCCGTGCTCGCGGGCGCGGCGCCGTCGGCGATGGTTAGCAGGCAGGTCCTCGCGTCGGGACCGGGGAAGTCATACAGGGACGCCAGCGCGCCGCGCCGCATCAGGCCGCCGAGCAGGTGCCTGGCACCGGGGGCAGCGGCGGTCCCCGCGGCGACGGCGCAGCCCGCGCGGCCTGCTGGGGCGAGGATCGCCGTCATGCGCTCCGTGCAGAGCAGGTCCGCGCGCAGCGCTGACACGCCGGGCTCGGCCAGGCCCGCCGCGCATTCGGGATACGCACCCGACCGGGTGGCGAACCCGAAGACCGTGCTCGCCTCGCGACGGTCGATCCTGTCCGGTGGCGGGGCGCCGAGCACGCAGCTGAAGCCGCCCCGCCACCTGGTCTCGCCCTCGCGAACCCGGAAGACGTCGGGGAATTCCAGGTGCCAGTGGAAGAACTTGTACTCCTCGCGCAGTCGGCCGATCTCCGCGAGGGTCTCGGGCAAGACTCCCTCGGCCCCCCGTTCCCGCAGGTCCAGCAGGACCCGGTTGACGATCGCGGGTGGCGAGCCCGGCGTCTTGGCCCAGGCGAAGGCCGCGCACCAGGCATCGGCGACCAGGCGCCGGGCGCGGAAGGCGGCCGACTCGCGCCAGGCGCGGTACTGGGCCGCACGCCGGCGATCATCGGCCGGCGTCCCGCCGGGCAGCCGCCCGATCTTCGCCAGGGACCTCGCCAGTGCCTCGTTGGAGTGCGCGTAGCCGCCCTGCCCGCTGAACAAGGTGGCCTGTCCCGGGTCCGGCATGGCGTTGGCGCGGCGCAGCCAGCGGGCATACCTGCCGTCGTCGCCGTGGCCGGGCCGCAGCGCCTCATCAGGTACGCCGCCCTCTATCTGCTCCGGGCTCGCGCCGATCAGGGCATTGCCCGGCCTGACCCGACCGTCGAGGAAGGGCAGCGTCATCCCCGGTACCCCGGCCGCGATCCGCAGGCGGTCCTTGGCCTGCTCCACCGCCACGCTGCTTACGTCCACGCCGTAGACGCAGTTGCCCACCACCTCGCGCATCGCGCGCCGCAGCGCGTCCGGTGACTGGCTCCCCTCACGAGCGTGCGCCACCCGGCGCGCGATCCGGTGGGCCGCCGCGGCGAGCACGCTCCCCGAGCCGCAGGCCGGGTCGCAGACCGTCACCGCCAGCAGGGCCTTCGCGACTTCCGTGGCCTCGCCCTGGCTCTTCTTCCGCCTCGCGGCCTGCTCGCCCCGCTGGGCCGCGGCGTCGAGCACCGGCTCGAGGGCACTGTCGAGCAGGCAATCCACGAATGCCGGGGGCAGGCAGTCAGTCGCGGCCCTGACCGCCGGGGCTGGCTCCTCGGCCAGTCCCGAACCGGAAAGCACCGGGCCGTCCCGCATGATCCGTTCCCCGTCGTCGTACCGGACGCGGACCGGGCTGGGCCACGTTCCTCAACCAGACATATCATGCCATCAGGCGCACGGCTTGACCCGCTGCTGGCCTAGCCAGACGGAAGAAGGAGCAAGCAAATGCCAGGAAGGGTCGAGGGCAAGGTTGCCTTCATCACCGGTGCGGGACGGGGCCAGGGACGCAGCCATGCCATCCGCCTGGCCGAGGAGGGCGCCGACGTCATCGCCGTCGATGTCCTTGAGGACTACCCGACGGTCCGTTATGCCATGTCCAGGCGATCCGATCTCGACGAGACCGTCCGTGCCGTCGAGGCGCTCGGCCGCCGGGTCGTGGCGGCCAAGGCCGACGTGCGCGACTGCGCCGCGCTCAGGACGGCCCTTGACGACGGCGTGGCACAGCTGGGGCGGCTGGACATCGTCTGCGCCAACGCCGGGATCTACACCGTCCAGCCGTGGGACCAGGTCACCTTGGAGGTGTGGCGGGACACCATCGACACGAACCTGACCGGGGTCTGGAACACCATGGTCGTGGCGGTCGGGCACCTCATGGCCGCCGGTGGCGGGTCAATCATCGCCACCAGCTCCACGGCTGGCCTCAAGGGCATGCCCTTCCTCGCCCCGTACGTGGCGGCCAAGCACGCCGTGGTCGGCATCTGCCGGTCGCTGGCCAACGAGCTGGCCGTCCATCACATCCGGGTCAACACGGTGCACCCGGCCGGTGTCGACACCGCGATGGTCGCGGGCCTGGAGACCCTCGAGCCGCTCATCAGCCGACGCCCGGAACTGGGCGCCATCTTCACCAACGGCCTGCCGGTGGAGGCACTCGACCCGCGCGACGTCAGCAACGCGGTACTGTGGCTCGCCTCTGATGAGGCACGCTACGTCACCGGTACCGCATTGACAGTGGACGCCGGCAACACCATCCGCTGACCGGCCTGGCACGTCCGGGTCCAGATGCGGTGACCCTGGCGCTGGGCTGGGCACACTATGCGGATGAGAATGGGAAGCGGCCTGTGGTCTTTCCCTGGCCAGTTCCGAGTCAGGAAGAGGACGTCATGACGAGCGCCAGCCCAGCCCGCAGCTCCCCGGGGAAGGCTAGTCCCCGGCAGGCCGCGCAGCTGCTGGCCGAGCGCGACCCCACCATCGCTCGGCTAGTCGAAGAGGCGGGACTGCCCAGCTTCCCGCGACCGGACGAGTCCCATTTCGCCGCGCTCGCCCGGTCGGTCGTCTATCAGCAGCTGGCCGGCCCGGCAGCACGGGCCATCCATGGCCGGCTAGTCGAGGCCGTCGCGGGCGAGATGACGCCCGAGCGCATGCTCGCCACGCCGGCGCAGGAGCTCCGGGCCGCGGGGCTGTCGGCCCGCAAGGTCGCCTCCCTCCAGGACCTGTCGGCCAAGGTCCTCGATGGCACCGTCGTCCTTGACACCCGGCGACTGGCCCGCGAGAGCGACGAGGAAGTCGTGGCCCGGCTCACCACGGTCGTGGGCATCGGCAAGTGGTCCGCGGAGATGTTCCTGATGTTCCAGCTCCGGCGGCTTGACGTCTGGCCGACCGGCGACCTTGGAGTCCGTAAGGGCTACGGGCTCGCCTGGAAGATCGCGACGCCCACACCTAAGCAGCTGGACGCGCTGGGCGAGCCTTACCATCCCTACCGCAGCATCGTCGCCTGGTACTGCTGGCGCGCCGCCCAGATGTACGCGGGAACCGCGGCGAGCCCCGTCACCGCGTGAGCCCGGTCCAGGCTCGGGAAAGCGAGCCGCCGACGGCCAGCACGTGGCAGGCTAGCGGCCCAGGTAGGCCAGGACCGCCAGGACGCGGCGGTTGTCGTCGTCGGAGGGCTGCAGGCCGAACTTGGCCAGCCGCTTCTGGTCGTTTCAGCTCACCGAGGGCGGCTGGCTGCTCGCGCTTTCGCTGGTCCTGCTGACGGCCGCGGTCTTCCTCGTGCGCCGCCGCACGTGAGGCCGTCGCACGACGATCGCCGGCTCCGGCGGCCCGGGCCAGCCTTGCTGGCCCGGGCCGCCCGCTAGCTTGCGGCGAACTCATACACGCACCAGGTGGAGCCATCTTCCACTCGCGGGACCCGACGATAGCCGCCGCTCGCGAACTCGGCGACAACCGGGTGCCAGAACAGCATGCCCGGGCGGTTCGCCTCCCGGACACGCACCTCCCAGGACCCGGAGAACCGGCCGAACAGGCGGTGCGCGAAGGCACGCCCGATGCCCGATCGCCGGTGGGCGGGGAAGATGCTGAACTCCTCGATGTCGTTGACTTCGGTCGAGCCGTTAATGTGCGAGTAATTGTGGATGAGGGAAAAGCCCGCGGGCTCGCCCTCATGCCACAGCAGGAAGGCGTGGCGAAGGGGATCGCTCCAGTAGGAGTCAATTGACGGGTAGGAGAAGGGAGCGGCCTCATCGTAGAGCCAGGGCGTGTACTGGCTGAGCTCCCGGTAGTACCGCTCTAGCCAGCCGAGTAGCTGGGGTATGTCCGCTCTCGTGGCGGGAGCCAGGGTGACGTCCACTGCCGTGCCTCGCGATCTGTCGTGCTGCCGGGGCCTCTAGGCCTGCCCGGCTAGCTCCAGTAAATGAGCGAGCCGTTCTTGCGGCGGGCCACGAAGCAGTTCATGTTCATCCGGAGGCCGGTGCCCGCCCGTGCGATCCCGTGCATGAGGTTCCCCCGGAAGCACACAAGGTCGCCCGGCTTCGGCCTGATGTGCACGTCCGGCTGCCCGAAGTAGTGGCGGTCATTGCCGTAGCCCACTTCCGACATCGGTATCCGGGCCAGTTCCTCGTCGCTTGGCCTCAGGTCCCACAACTGCAGTTCCCCGCCCTCGTCGGGGAGCCGGAGGTAGATGTTGGCCGCGAACTGGCCGTCGACTTCCCTGGCGATCTCGAGTTCGGGCACGTCCCGGCTAAATGAGTCGTTATGCGGAACGACGTCCTCGCCACTTGGTATGACCCGGACTATTCCGCTGAAGAGCTCCCGGCCATTGTAGGTGGCCAGCTCCGCGCCGTAGAACTTGTCGATGAGCCGGTAGAAGCGCTCGAGCGGGACCTCGTAGGGAGCGCAGGCCCGCCGGATGCGGTCGAGCATGGCCGGGCGGGATTCCAGGTAGGACTGAAGAATATCGTGCCTGGTCTGGCCGTCGTTCCCCAGGGTCTCGTAAAGGCTCTGCCCGACCCGGCCGACCGACTCGTCGATGTTGGCGTACGGCGTTATCTCGCAGCGGCTCGTGATCTGCTCGGCTATCGCCATTGCCTCGGCTGGGTCGATGAATGAGCGGCACCACAAGACCGCGCACCTGTCATTCATGAGATCGTCGATCAGCGTCTTTTCAAGGAACGGGGTATCGATGATTGTGAGCATCGGGGATTCCTTCGTGCTGGCGGTGCTTGACTAGCGGCCGAATTGCCCGGCTGGCTCGTCGCGCGGCTGATGCCGCTGGTAGCCGACTAGCCTGACGAGCCGAAGCCACGGTCCGACGCGCGCGTCGGCCCGCAAGAGGTCCTGCCAGATGGCTTGCATGCGCTCACGGTGGGCACCGAGATATGCGGGGTTCAGCGGGCACTTCCGGCCAACGAGCCATTCGACGGGGTGCGGTCGCGCGGCGCTGGCGGGGTCAACGCCTGGCTCAGGGGTGGCCGCATCCCGATGGTCGCTCATAACCGGGAAGAACGGGTAGGTCGCGCAGTCAAGCGGCTTGTAGCCGCCGTCGCACCTGGCCGTATCGGACGCACGGCAGGTTGCCCGGCTGCCACCATGGTAATCGTCATCGAAGATATTGAGATGGTCGAGCGACTCGTTGCGGCCACGCGCCGCGTCCACTTCGCCGGGGTAGAGCACTATGTAGTTCCCCTGCATGAACTGGCAGCAGCGCCATCCGCACCCAGAATGCGCGCATCCGGCGATCTTCCCGGCAGTCCGACTGCTATCCGTATCCTCTTCCGCTATTATCGGCGCGCCAGACGGGCTGGTGAAGAATTCCTGCCCCGGCTTCGCTCCTGGCACCTGGCCTCCCCTCACGGCCTAGCCAAGGCGCAGAACATGGCGACGGCGCGGGGAATGCTGAATAGATCCGCGCCTGCAATGCCTTAAACACTGCCCCCCAGCTGGTCAACTGACCTCATAGTTTACCCAGCCTTCCTGATGTCTGCAAGGTAGAATTGAATGGAATTTGCCAGGGTTGGCCTTTTGCCTGGCGGGGTAGCGCCCGTCCGTCATCCCCGGCTGGCAGTGACGCCGGCGACGGCTGGTGACCCACCAGGTACACACGGAATTGGGCGTATCTCAGGGGGGGCGCGCGCCTCTCTTTTCTCTGGGAGGCGGGTCGACGAGAAAGGCGGTTTGAGCATGAGCGATGAGCGCGCGGCACGCTACGACCTGGACGGCAGCGCGTGGCGAGGCAGGCCGCACGAGCAGCACGGCGTGCTGCGAGGCCCGGGGTACCTCTACCGGGCGGGCCACATCCTCCTGGAGGATGAGCAGCCGTACACCGGGCGGGTGCGTGAGCAGCTGCGGGCGGCGGGCGCCAGCCCGCACGAGGAGCACATGGCGAACTTCAGCCAGGCCGGGCTGCCGGTGCTGGCGTTCCAGGTCCCGGGCGAGGTGCACATCCCGGACCTGGTGGACCGGTTGCGGCAGCGCGAGGACGGGGAGCCGACGCCGAACGTGGGGCCGAACCACGTGTACGGCGGGGAGTGGGACTACGAGGGCGGCCCGGATGGGGACCTGGACCCGGCCAAGCCGGGCGATGAGCTCGCCAGCCGCAAGCCAGCCGCCGGGCCGCCCCGGATCGCCATCCTCGACACCGGCTACGATCGCGCCGTCAAGCAGCTGCACCCCGGCCTGTACGACCGGCTGGACGCCGAGGGGGACGAGGACCCGTACATCAGCGGTGACAGCCTCGCCGTGGAGGCCGGGCACGGCACGTTCGTCGCCGGGATCGTCATGAAGCTCGCGCCAGACCTTCGCATCCGCCAGGTCAGGGTGCTGGACCGCAGCGGGGCCGGGGACGATGCCACGGTGGCGCGCGGACTGGCCGTGGCGAACGCGGCAGTCGTCAACCTGTCACTCGGCGGCTACACCCATGGGGACCAGCCGCCCGTGGCGCTGGCCACCGCGCTGGCACAACTGGACGACTCGGTCGCGGTGGTCGCGGCGGCGGGCAACAACAACTCCCAGCAGCCGTTCTGGCCCGCCGCGTTCAAGCGCGTGATCTCCGTTGGCGCGCTCGACACGACCAACGGCGAGCCCGTCCGGGCCAGCTTCAGCAACTACGGGCACTGGGTCGACATCTACGCACCCGGGGTGCGGGTGCACAGCACCTACCTGGACGGCACCTACACCGAGCCGGACAGGCACCTGGCGCACCTGAAGGGCTGGGCCCTGTGGAACGGCACCTCCTTCTCCACGCCCCAGGTCGCCGCCTCGATCGCCAGCCTGGTGCGCAGCGGCGTGACTGCCCGCCAGGCGGCCCACCAGGTCCTGGCGTCGGCACCGTGGCTGCCCGGCGTCGGGCCGGTCCTGATCCCGCAGGCCTAGTCGCAGGCTCGCGCTGATTCAGCCACCGTGGCCGAGGCAGACCAGCGCCGATCCGGCCAGCAGCGGCAGCTGGCCGCCGCGGCCGACCTCAGCGCGCGTCGCTGACAGGGCCCGGGCGGGGGAGTCGCCCGCGCGCAGCCGGGTGTGCCAGCCGTGGGCCAGCCGGGCGGCAGCCTGGTCGGGCAGCGGCAGCAGCGGGGCGACCACCGAGCTAGCTCCCACGGCGAGCAGCGCCGAGGCAAGACCGGTCATCTCGTCGCCCGGATGCGCCTGCGTGCGCCCGGTATCGCAGGCGGTCAGCATGATCATTGTGGGCGCCTGGCGCAGCCGCTCCAGGTCGTACACCGTCAGCGGGCCGTCGGCCAGCGCGATGGAGGAGAACATCGGGTTGCCCGCCCGGAACTCGCCGTGGGCGGCGATATGGGCCACATCCGTGCCCTCCAGCGCCTGCAGCGCGTCCGTCACCGTGGCGCGCTGGCCGGTCAGCACCCGCGCGCCGGGATAGAGCGGGGCGAGCGAGTCGACCTCATCGGCGGCCCCCGGCAGGCCGGGGCCGGCGATCAGGGCCACCCGGGGCCGGGCGCCGCCGGCGGCACCGCCCACCGCCTGATCGGGACGCGCGGCCAGCCAGCTCGCGGCGGACGGCGCGACCGTCACCGGGCGGCTGGCGCAGCTGGCCAAGACCGGCCAGGGCAGCGAGCGCAGCGGCCCCGGGGGCACGACCACCAGCGGGCGGTCCCCGAGCAGCCGCTCAAGCGGCCGCACAAGCGCCCGGTCGAGCTGCTCCGCCGCGTGCGTGGCCAGCGTGGCCGCCGCCTCAAGCGAGGATGGCGATCCGTGGCCCGTCAGCAGCCGCCGCCAGGCGAACCGCAGCGAGTCAAGCTCGGCCAGCAGTGGCGCGACGGGGCCGAGATCGTGCAGCGATGGCCGTCGGCCGCGGGAGCGGCCCGGCCCGGGGGCCAGGTCGCCCACGGCGCCGGCGATGACGACCGCGTGCAGCGTGTCGCCGTACTTCACGTACTCGACCAGCATGGCCTGGCCGAGGGCGGCCGCGAGCGAGCTGGCCAGGGTGGACGCGGACCGGCCCGCCGCGCGGGCGGGCGCCACCTGGTCGCCCTGATGGTGGCGCAGCCGCCCTCGCAGCTCCTCCTCAAGCGCGTGCTGGCGCCGGATGACCGCGTGGACTGGCCGTCCCGCCAGCCGGGTTCGCTCGGCTTCGGTGGCGGCCGCCCTGAGCTGGGCACGAAGCGCCGCGAGGCGCTCGTCGGCCGGCGGGAGCACCGGCCGGATCCGGACCGTGGCCGCCCGGTACCGCTCGGCCGACCACAAGACACGGTCCGCCGCGCCGTCCTCGATGGCCAGCCACATCCCGAGCTCGGCCAGTTCCGACACGTGCGAGGCCACCATGACCCGCAGTTCCGTCGCGCCAAGCAGGAGCCGGACTTGCTCGGCGGCGCTCAGGCCGGCGCTGACGGCCGCGTAGGCCCCTCGCCGGTTGCCGGCCTGCGCCCGCAGCAGGGCCAGCGCGTGCCAGGCCCGGGCACGGCGCTCCAGCTGAACCGAGCCGCGGGCGCGGGCGGCGGTCTGCAACTCGGTCCTGGCCACCTCAAGGCGACCGAGGCCGGTGGCGATCCGGGCGGCCAGCAGCCGCAGGTCCAGGGCAGCGGTCGGGTAGCCGACCCCGTCGAGCTCCAGTGCGGCCTTGCGCGCGGACCGCAGCAGGGCCCGCGACTGCTCCCCGGCGGCCCAGGCGGCGTGCGCCTCGATGTAGCGGGCGACCGCGGCCCAGCCGGGCCTGCGCTGGCGGGTGAAGCCGCCTCGCGCGGCCGCCGCGCTGTCCCTGGCGGGGCCGGGGGATCCGGCGGCCAGCTGCGCCCGCGCGAGCAGCAGCCGGGCGTCGGCCGCCTCGGCCGCCTTCTGGTCAGACAGCTCGGCCACGGCGGCCGAGGCGGTGGCGAGTGCCTCGGCGGCCAGCCCGGCCGACAGCAGCACCTCGCACTTCTCCATCAGCGGTATGGCCACTCGCCAGCCGCCCTTGCGGTACTCATCGGCGGCGCGGTCGATCGCGGCCAGGGCGGCGGGGATGTTCCCGTGCATGCCCTCGATCACCCCGCGGTGCAGCCGGGTCCTGGCGACGCCGCGGGCGTTGCCCATTGCCGCGTGCAGCTCGGCCGCCTGGCTGATGTCGGCCTTCGCCCGTCCCAGGTGGCCGCGCAGGGCGTGCAGGTGGGCCCGGTTGTCGCGCAGCCTGGCCTCCCACAGCCGGTCGCCGTAGCGGCGCAGGGTCGGCAGCGCGGCCCCGTAGGCAGCGTGGGCGCGATCAAGCTGGTCGGCCCGCTGCAAGATCAGCGCCTGCTGGGCCAGCGCGCGGGCCCGGTCAAGCCCTTGCAGGCCGCTGACCGCCGCGTCCGCGTCACGCAGCGCCAGGGAGATGCGGCCGCGGGCCTGCCAGATGTAGGCCCGGCTCATCCGGGCCTGTGCCGCCGGGCTGGCCAGCCCGGCGGATTCCGCCACTCGCACCGCCGAGTTCACCGCGCTGAGGGCGGCGTCGAGGTCGCCGAGGTCCTGGGTCGCCAGGCCAAGCGCGCGCAAGGCCATCGACCTGGCGGCCGGGTCGCGCTCGCGCCGGGCGAGCCGCAGCGCCAGCTCCGCCTCGGCCACCGCCCGGCGCGGATCGGCGGGCACGAGGTCCAGTGCCGCCTGCGCTGCCCGCGCGGCCGCTCCCGGCACCCTGGCTCGTGTCATGCTGGCCGGCTAGCCGCCGGGCTAGACCGGCGTCCAGCTGGTCGCGACGGTGACGCCGTCGGCCAGCAGGCACTTGAGTCGCAGCGGGCCTGACGGCAAGCCCCTGACGGCGAAGAAGCCGTGGGCCTGGACGTCGGCGCGCACCGGTGGCCGGCCGGCCACCTCGGCCGCCACCCAGGCCGCCGTGCCCCCGGTCAGCTGCCCGACGATGTCGCGGGTCCCGCCGCGGGCGGTGACCTCGCACTCGATGACGGTATCGCTGGCCTCGAACGACAGCATCCTTGCGTCGGATTCCGTGACCGCCCGTACCGCGACGAGCGGCGCGTCCATGGCCGAGTCGCGGACCAGCTCGGCGATCCGGGCATCGATGTCGCGCAGGGCAAAGGCGGCCCGCGCCGCCGCGTACAGCGAGTCAGGAACGGGATCCGCCTCGGCCGCGATCCGCCGCAGCCGGCGGATCAGGTCGTCATCGGCCAGCTCGGACAGCCGCCCGCCGTCCCCGCCATCGGGCGCTCCCGCGCCGCCCGGGACTGAGGATGCCGCCTGCCCGGTCATGTGAGGCCTCCGTCCACGCTCGCCAGCTTGCGCAGCTGGTTCAGGCACCGCTGCCTGGTAGGGCCGATGCTGCCGAGCTTCATGTCCAAGATGATCGCCACTTCCGCGTAGGACGGGGGCGGGTCGGAGATGAGCAGCCGGATGAGCCGCTGGCAGGCCTCGCCCAGCCGGGCGAGGGCGGACCACAAGGCAGCGTCCTGCTCATCGCGCAGCAGCCGCTCGCCGGGGGCGGGGCCATCGTCAGGGATGACGGCGAAGTCGTCGCCGGGCCGCGGCAGGTCGGGGCGCCGCGACGCTCGCAGGCACTCCCGCCGGGCCGTCGTCGACAGCCAGCCCGCGAGCCGCTCCGGGTCGGCGATCCGGTCGAGGTTCTCGACCAGCCGCAGCCAGGTCGTCTGCACCACGTCGGCGGCGTCCGCCGGGGAGAGCCGGTACTGCCTGGCGATGTTCCACAGCAGGCTGGTGAACCGGTCAACCAGGACGTCCCACGCCTTCTGGTCTCCCGCGGCGGCGGCCGCGACGAGCTCGCCGTTCGAAGAGTCATCGACCACGAGCCATGATGGTCCTAGCATCGCCGCCGCGTCAATCTGAGTGTCATACAAGGAAAGAGGCGACGAGCCAGGAGTGAGTACATGGGCTTGCCTGAGACGGGCCGCTCGGCCGTTACGGCGCGTGCTGCCTGGGCCTTAGTGGATGAACGACTGGCGCATGTGCTGGATCTCCGGCGGCGGCTGGGTCTGCGGGTGGTGCTCCAAGATCCGCAGGTGCAACCGGAAGTCCTCGAGCAGCAGGTTGGCCAGGTCCATGCTGAACCCGTTCCTGACGACGATCCGCATCACGGCCATGTCGGTCAGGTTCTCAGGGAAGGTGTAGGCCGGCACCTGCCAGCCGCGCTGCCGCAGCCGCTCCGAGACGTCGAACACCGAGTAGCCGGTGACGTCGTCCTTCAGCCTGAAGGCGAACACGGGCAGCTCGCTGCCGTCGGACAGCAGCTCGAACGGGCCGAGCTTGGCGATCTGGCCCGACAGGTACATCGCGATGTCCTGGCAGGTCTGGTGGACCTGCGTGTACCCCTCGTGGCCAAGGCGCAGGAAGTTGTAGTATTGCGCGGCGACCTGTGCGCCGGGCCGGGAGAAGTTCAGCGCAAACGTGGGCATCTCCCCGCCGAGGTAGTTCACCTTGAAGATGAGCTCCTCAGGCAGCGCGTCGGCATCGCGCCACACGATCCAGCCGACGCCAGGGTAGACGAGGCCGAACTTGTGCCCCGAGGTGTTGATCGACGCGACGCGCGGCACCCGGAAGTCCCAGTCCAGGTCGGGGTGCAGGAACGGCGCGACGAACCCGCCCGAGGCGCCGTCGACGTGGATCGGCACGTCGATGCCCTGGGCGCCTTGCAGGGTGTCAAGCGCGGCGTTCACCCCGGCGACCGGCTCGTAGGAGCCGTCCATGGTGGACCCGAGGATGACCACGACGCCGATCGTGTTCTCGTCGCACAGGGCTGCGGCCTCCTGGGCGCCGAGCTGGTATCGGCCCGGCTCCAGCGGCACGTACCTTGGCTCCACGTCCCAGTAGCGGCAGAACTTCTCCCAGCAGACCTGGACGTTGGCCCCCATCACCAGGTTTGGCCGGCCGGTCGGCTTGCCCGCCGCCCGCTGGCGGGCGCGCCAGCGCCACAGCAGCGCCATGCCGCCAAGCATGCACGCCTCGCTCGACCCGGTGGTGGAGCAGCCGATCGCCTCCTCGTGCGGCGCGTGCCACAGGTGGCCGAGGATGTTCACGCAGCGCCGCTCAAGCTCAGCGGTCTGCGGGTACTCATCCTTGTCGATCATGTTCTTCTGGGCGGTCTCGGCCATCAGGGCCTCGGCCTCGGGCTCCATCCACGTGGTGACGAACGTGGCGAGGTTCAGCCGGGCGTTGCCGTCAAGGATGAGCTCGTCCCTGACCACCTGGAGTGCGGTGCGCGGCAGCACACCGCACTCAGGCAGCTTGAACCGGGGGATCTCGCAGGTCTTCTCGCGGAAGTAGACCGGGTTAATGTCGAGCTCAACGCCCGTCTCATGCGTTGGGACTCGCTTGTGCAGGGCCATGGGCCCCAGGCTAGCCCGCTGCGGCGACCGGCAGTTGACTACCGGGCAAAATCACCGCCAGCCCAGTCCCTGATGCCCTCGCCGATCAGGTTGAACCCGAGCACCGTGACGATCAAGATGATCGCCGGCGGGTACACGGTCCACCAGAAGCCGTCGAACAGGTAGTCAAGCCCGCTCGACAGCATGGTGCCCCAGTCGGCCGACGGGGGCGGCAGCCCCAGGCCGAGGAAGCTCAGCGCCGACAGGGTCAAGATGGCGTCGGAGACGGTGAAGGTGGCACTGACGACGATCACGCCGATGGCGTTGCGTATCAGGTGACGGCCAAGCACCCAGCGCGGGCTGGCGCCCATGGCTCGCGCGGCGAGCACGTAGTCGCGGGTGCGCAGGCCAAGCACCTCGCCCCGCACCAGCCTGGCCGTGCCGAGCCAGGACAGGAACGTGAGCAGCACGATGATCATCGGCAGGTTGGGCGTGAACACGTTGACCAGGATGAGCAGCAAGATCAGGGCGGGAACTGCCAGCAGCGTGTCGACCACCCGCATCATGACCGCGTCGATGATCCCGCCCGCCATGCCCGCCACCGCGCCGTACAGCGTGCCGATGAGGGTGGTGGCGACCGCCACGGCCAGGCCGAGCTCGATCGAGGACTGGCCGCCGAGCATCAGCCGGCCGAGGATGTCATGCCCCTCGGAGTCGGTGCCGAGCGGGTCGCCCGCGCCCGGGGGCAGGCTGGCGTTGTTCAGGTTCACCCGCACCTGGTTGGTGTGGTAGAACAGCGGCCCGAGGAAGCAGAACGCCGCGACCGCGGCCACGACGAGCAGGCCCGTGCGGGCCTGCGGACTGCGCAGGATGCCCTTCTGCAGGATGCCCGCGGTGCCATTGCTTGTGGTGGCGCTGCCCGCGGTGCCATTGCCTACGGTGGCGCTGCCCGCGGTGGGCCTGGCCGGCTTGCCCTTCGCCCGGGCGCGGCGGCGCGGTGTCAGGACGCTCATGGACGCCTCTCCCTCATCGGGCCACGTACCTGATCCGCGGGTCGAGCACCGCGTAGGCGATGTCGGCCGCCAGGTTGCCGACAACCGTGGCCACCCCGACCACCAGCGTCGACCCCAGCATGATGGGGAAGTCATGGCTGGTGGCAGCGTTGTAGAACAGCAAGCCCATCCCCGGGTAGTTGAAGATGTCCTCGGCGATCACCGCCCCGGCTACGATGCCGGGCAGCGATAGCCCGAGGATCGTGACCACCGGGAGCACGGAGTTGCGCAGCGCGTGCCGCGTCAGCACCAGGCGCTGTGGCAGGCCCTTCGCGCGCGCCGTCCGCAGGTAGTCCTGGGCCAGTGTCTCGATGGTGGCCGAGCGCATGTACCGGCTGAAGGTGGCCACGCTGACCAGGGCCAGCGTGACGACCGGCAAGACCAGCGCCCGCGGGTCGGCCAGCAGCGCGCCGATCGTCGACACCTGCGGCACCTCCGGCGGGAGCCAGCGCAGCTGCACCGAGAACAGCGCGACGAGCAGCAGCCCGAGCAGGAAGTCCGGCATCGAGTACAGGGTGAAGGTGGCTCCGGTCAGCAGGTGATCCGACGGCCGGGCCCGCCTGACCGCCTGGTACATGCCCACGGGCAGGCCGATCGCCAGCGCCAGCACGGTGGACAGGCCCAGCAGCAGGCAGTCCTTGGGCAGCCGCTGGGAGATCAGCGTGCTCACCGGTTGCTGCAAGGTGTAGGAGGTGCCGAGGTTGCCGTGCAGCACCCCGCTGACGTAGCTGAGGAACTGCCGCCACAGCGGCTCGTTGAGGCCGTAGGTGGCGTTGAAGATCGCGATCCGGGCCGAGGTCGCACGCGGCCCGAGCGCGGCGCGGGCCGCGCTGCCGGGGACCATGTGGACCAGGATGAACGTCAAGATCATCACCCCGATCACCACGGCCACCGACTGCGCGACCCGGCGGACCAGGTACCAGGTCACTTGGTGTAGTACCAGTCCTGCTCGTTGATGCCGCCGGTGAACGGGTTCATCGGCGCGTACCCGCCCAGGTTGCTCTTGTAGACGTTGATGTTGTACGGCAGTGGCACGTACAGCAGCGGCAGCTGCTCGGCCGCGAAGTCCTCGTACTGGTAGAACGTCGCGGTGCCTGACCCGAACTCGGTCGCGTTGACCAGCTGGTCCATCGTCGGGTTGGAGTAGCCGCCCTGGTTGTCCGCGCCGCCGGTGTTGAACATGCCGGCCCCGGTCGGGTACGGCCCGTCGTAGGGGTCATAGCCGAAGTCGACGATCTGCCAGCCGCAACCGCTGGCCGGGTGGCTGGACTTGTTGCAGACGGCCACCGATCCGGCCAGGGTGCTGAACGGCTCGGCCTTGAGGTTGAACGTGATGCCCGCCTGCTCCTCCGAGGACTGGATCGCCGCCTCCATCGCGTCGGTTGACGGGTCACCCGAGGAGTACAGGTACTGGAAGGCGAGCTTCTGGCCAGTCTTGATCCCGGCCCCGCACTCGCTCGCTGAGGTACCCGGGTGAGCGCAGGAGGTGGTCCCGTTCGGAACGACCTTCCAGCCATGCGCGGTCAGCAGCTTGGTGGCGGCGGACGGGTTGTACGGGTAGGGGCCGCCCTTCTTCTCCAGGGGCGAGACCCACTGCCCGAAGCCGGTGACGGGCACCGGCCCGTTGCCCGGGTCGGCGTAGCCGTCGTACACCTTGGACACGATCTGCGGCCGGTTGATCAGGTCCTCCATCGCCTGCCTGATGTACAGCTGGTTGAAGACCGCGCTGACCGCGCTGTCCTGCGTGTCCCAGAAGTTCAGGTAGGCCCCGGCCACGCCGGGGAACGGAGTGGAGGCGACCGAGTAGCCCTCGGATTGCAGCTGCCGCACCTGGCCGATGTCGCTGAGCGACAGCGGCGCCGTGTCGGGGCCGTTACCCGCGCGCACCGCGTCCAGGATCGCGTCGGACGTGGTGAACTGCTCGTTCACGACCTTGGACAGGTCGGTCGGCGTGCCGGAGTAGTGCGGGTTGGGCACGTAGGTGTAGTCGCCGGTGCTCGGGGTGAACGCGGACAGCTCGAACGGCCCGTCGACCACCTTCCACAGCGGGTTGGTGGTGAACGTGGACATGTCACCGCCCTCCTTCTGCAGGAAGGCGTAGACGGCCTTGGCCCCGGCCGTCGTCTGGTCGTAGTTGCCGGCCTTGCCGGTGGCTGAGGTCTTGTCCCAGGCGTGCTGCGGCAGCAGGTTGATGATTGACAGCACGTCGCCGGTGTAGAACGACGGGTTGTACGACTTGGTCAGCTGGATGACCGCCGTGCTCGGGCCGGTGGCGGTCACGCTGGACACATTGTCAGGGAACAGCCCGGGCAGGTACTCGTTCCAGTTGGGCACGTTGGCCTTGAGCAGGTTGTAGGTGAACACCAGGTCCCGGGCGCTGATCGGCGTGCCGTCGGACCACTTCCACGGCTTGAGGGTGAGCGTGATCGTCTTGTCGCCGTCGCTGTAGTTGATTGCGGACCAGAGGCTCTTCTGCGGGTTCACCGTGGCCTGGGCGCCGTCACCGACGTAGGTCAGCGTGGGCCACATCAGGTTGGCGAGGTTGGCGTTGTAGCCGTTCGTGTTCGCCGCCGGGACGAACGGGAAGATGAAGTTGGGCGCGGACCCTGGCTGCCACGCGAGGGTCACAGTCCCGCCCTTCTGCGGCGTTCCCTTGGCGTTGGTTCCGCTGGTGATGCCGGCGTGGCTGGCACTGGTGCAGGCGGCGGTGGCGGCGGCGAGTGCCACCACGGTAGCGGCGAGCGCCGTGCGGCGCAGCCGCGGTCGGCTGGGTCTGGTGTCTCCGTTGGGTCGGGAGAGTCTGAAGCCCATGTGTGGTTCTCCTCGGGGTCACGGTGAAGAAGCAGGGCGTGGGGCTGGCTTATTGTCGGCAAATACTACCGGAAAACTTGTATACGTCGGATCGTGTTAATCACTTGCTATGATGTTCGGCCTTGCCGGTCAAGGGCGGCTAGCACATTGGCGGCTCGCGGGCCCGCCCGCGGCGGGCAAAGTCAGCCTCGTCGGGGTGCCAGAAACGGGCGTATGGTAACGGAGTGGAGTCTCTGGCGGGAGATGACCCCCGGCAAGTCGGGCCGTTCCGGCTGCACGCCCGGCTCGGCGCGGGCGGGATGGGGCGGGTCTACCTGGGGTACTCGCCGGGCGGCCGGGCGGTGGCGGTCAAGGTCGTCCACGCGGAGCTGGCCGGGGATCCGCAGTTCATGACCCGGTTCCAGCGCGAGGCCCAGGCGGCGTCGGCGGTCAGCGGAGCGTACACCGCCCCGGTGGTCGGCGCGGGCCCTGCCGACAGCCCACCCTGGCTGGCGACCGCGTACGTGGCCGGGCCGTCGCTGGCCGACTTCGTCGGCCGGTCGGGGCCGCTGCCGGACGCGGCGGTGTGGCGGCTGGCCGGCGGGCTCGTCGAGGCACTGCAGGCCATCCACGCCCAGGGACTGGTCCACAGGGACCTCAAGCCGGCCAACATCCTGCTGGCCGACGACGGCCCGCGCGTCATCGACTTCGGCATCTCCCGTGCCCTGGTGGGCAGCCAGGTGACGGTGGCCAAGATGACCATGGGCACCCCGGCGTTCATGTCTCCCGAGCAGGTTGAGGGCGGTGACGTGGGCCCGCCGAGCGACGTGTTCGCGCTCGGCAGCGTGCTGGCCTTCGCCGCGGCCGGGACCGCGCCGTTCGACGGCGGCGCGTCCTACTCGATCCTGTACAAGGTCGTGACGGCCGAGCCCGGCCTCGGCGCGCTGACTGAGGGGCCGTACGGGCCGAGTGGTCCCGGCTTGCGCGCGCTCGTGACCGCGTGCCTGGCGAAGGACCCGGCGCGGCGGCCATCGCTCGCCCAGCTCATCACCGCGATCGCCACCGCGAGCACGGCCTTCCCGCCGGTCACGCCGGGCAGCTTCTGGCCGCGCCCGCTGGCCGCGGCCATCGAGTCGCGGACAGCCCCCGTCCAGTCCGGGCCATCCGCCCCTGCCCCCGCCCCCGGGCGCGGGCCCGGCCCGCCGGCGCGGGGTCCCGGGCTGGCGGCGCACGCTGCGACCCCTGTGCCGCGGGCGCACCCGCCGACCCCCGTGTCGGTGCCGGCGGTAACCCCCGTCCCGGTGCCGCACCAGGCCACGCTGCCGCCGACGAGGAGGCCGGGCGGGCGCTGGGTGCTCATCCTCGTGGCCGCGGCCGTGGCTGCCGTCGTGGCCGGCGCCGTCCTCGCGCTGGCCCTCACCTCTGGTCCCAGCGCCACCTCCAGCGGCAGCCCCCCGGCCGCGGGCCAGCGGGCCTAGGCGCGGGGAGCCACCAGGAGAGGCTGCGCGACCGAGCCGACCGGTCCGGCGAGGTCACCCAGCGTGCCCAGGGTCGAGCCGAGGCCATCGGGGGCGAGGGTGGAAACGGCCGACAGGTAGACCCAGTCCCCGTCCGGGTAACGATGGAGGGTGACCGTTATGGATGGCGGTATGAAAAGCCATTCCCTGGGGCTGAGCGCCGAGCTGACGCCATTGGCGGAGTCGGCGACCACCAGGATCCGCTCGAGCGGGTGCATCTCCTGCCCGGCCACCAGCGGGATGCGAGGCCGGGCCCAGACCACGGCCTCACCCGGGCTGTCGTAGGAGCCGCGGACCCAGCGCCACTCGATCGACTCGCCGTAGCCCCAGTGCCTGAACCCGGAGAAGTACTTTTGCGCCATCCCCTCGGGCAGCGGGGGCGCCGCCTGCGTCACCAGGCCCCTGGCCGGAATGCCGCCCTCGCCGCTGGTGGCGATCTGCCAGGCGCGGGCGACCGCTACCGGCTTGCCGTCGGCAAGCAGCGACGCCTCGACCAGCCTGACCCGTCGACCGTCCCTGATGACGCTCGTGCGGGCGGTCAGCGGTGCCCGCGGGATCGACCCGAGGAACTCGCCGGTGATCCGGGCGAAGCGCATGCCTGCGGCGTGCTGCCGGGTGCGCAGCAGGTGCGCGAGCAGCGCGGTCGGCGGCCCGCCATGCTGGGCGTCATGATCCCACGGGCTCTCGGTCGCTTCCGTCGGCTGGAAGGTCCCGTCCGGGCCAGGCAGGTAGTACGCCACAGGCAGTTCGCCCGCTTCACCCGCAACCCCGGCCATGACCGTCACCATACAACGGCCTCATGCGGCGCTGGCGGCGAAGGTCCGCTGGTACGCCTGGGGGACTGATCGACCGGGCCCGGGCTAGCTCGCCTTCGACGCCGACTCGGGCCGCTCGGCCGAGGGACCGGCCGGGCCGGAGCTGCCTTCGGTGCCGGGACCGCCCGGCTCGCCTGCCGCCTTGCGCGGCCCGCGCAGCAGCGAGGCCAGCCCGGCGAGCACCGACAGTCCGGCCGACACGCTGAACACGATGATCAGGCCGCTGTGGAACGGCCCGGAGATCAGGCTGGCGAAGAACGACTGGCCGGTCAGCGTCGCCTGGCTTGAGGCGGGCAGGTGCGAGAGCACGGACGGCCCGAGCAGGTGCTGGATCGGGTTGACGCCAAGCACGGAGGCGAACAGCGACGAGACCGGCGGCAGCGACGCGAGCCGGTGGGCCAGGCTCCCGGGTACGCCCAGCCGCGTCAGCCCGTTGCTCAGCGCCGACGGCAGCGAGTTCGACAGGCCGACGATGACCAGCGTGAAGACGACGCCGATGGACACGGCCGTGCCGGAGTTCTGGAAGGTCGCGCGCATGCCGGAGGCCGCGCCGCGCTCGCGGGCCGGGACGCTGCCCATGATCGAGGAGGAGTTGGGCGAGGCGAACATCCCAGAGCCGATCCCGTTCAGGGCGACAAGCAGCGCGAACGCCCAGTAGGGGAAGTTCACCGGCAGCAGGATCAGCCCGACGAAGCTCAGCGCGAACACCGCCATGCCGCTGGTCGCGATGCCGCGTGACCCGAATCGGTCGGACAAGATGCCCGACGTCGGCCCGGCCACCAGGAAGCCGGCCGTCATCGGCAGCATGAAGATGCCCGCCCACAGCGGGGTCTGGTCGAAGCTGTAGCCGTGCAGCGGCAGCCAGATGCCCTGCAGCCAGATGATCAGCATGAACTGGATGCCGCCGCGCGCGATGGACACCAGCAGCCCGGCCAGGTTGCCGAAGGTGAACGCCCGGATCTTGAACAGCCCGATGCGGAACATCGGCTCGGCCACGTGCGTCTCGATGAGCACGAAGATGATCAGCAAGATCGTGCCGCCGATCAGCTCGCCGAGCACCACCGGGCTCTCCCAGCCCATCGAGCTGCCGTGGTAGGGCTGGATGCCATAGGTGCAGGCGACCAGGACCGAGCCGAGGCCAAGGGCGAAGGTGATGTTGCCCCACCAGTCGATCTTGGCCTTGTGCCGCTCCCCGTTGTCGCGCAGCCGCAGGTAGGCCCACAGCGTGCCGAAGACGCCGACCGGCACGTTGATCCAGAACACGGCGCGCCAGTCCCACTCGACCAGGATCCCGCCGAGTACCAGGCCGATGAACATGCCGGCCAGGGCCGAGATCTGGTTGGTGCCCAGCGCGAAGCCGCGCCGCTCCGGGGGGAACGCGTCGGTGAGGATCGCCGCCGAGTTGGCCATCAGCATCGAGCCGCCGATCGCCTGCACGAACCGCCAGCCGATGAGCCACATCGCCCCGTGGGTGCCCTGGTACGGGTCGAACGACAGCAGGATCGAGGCGATCGTGAACACCACGAAGCCCTGGTTGTACATCCGCACCCGGCCGAACATGTCACCCAGTCGTCCCAGGTTCACCACGAGCACGGCTTGCACCAGCCGGTAGCCCATGATCATCCACAGCAGGTAGCTGATGTTCCCGGCTGACAGCGGGTCCAGGTGAATGCCGCGGAAGATCGCCGGCAGCGCGATGATGACGATCGAGCCATCGAGCGACGCCATGAAGATCGCGGCGGTCGTGTTGGCCAGCGCCACCCACTTGTAGCTGTCGTCTAGCCGGGTCTGCCGGGCCGCTGCCTTCCGCGGTGCCTGGTTGGGCGTCTTGCCCGGCGCCCGGTCCGGGGTCGTGCCCGATGTCTGGTCGGCCGCCATCAGAGCTTCTCCGCCAGCCGCTCGATCAGCGGCACGATCGCCTGCAGTTGCGCCCGCTCGCCGGGAGTGAACCCGTCGCCCAGCGCCCGCGCGATCTGCTCGGTCCGCGCGCCGCGCCTGCTGTGCACCACGTGCAGGCCCGCCTCGGTGAGGGAGAGCATGATCCTCCTGCCGTCCTCGGGGTCCCGGTCCCGCTCGATGAGCCCGCGCTGCTCGAGGGCCGCGACGGTGACGCCCATCGACTGCGGGCTGACCCGGTCGTGGCGAGCCAGCTCGCTTGAGGTCATCGGCCCGCCCCGCTCCAGCCGGGAAAGGGCCGACGTCTCGGGCATCGTCAGGTCGTCCGATGGGTCGCTCTGCTTCAGCCGCCGCATGAGCATCCCGACGCTGACGCGCAGTGCCCCCGCCAGCTTCTCGATCTCCTCGGGCGAAACGGGTCCGGTATCGGTCATACGGTAAGTCTAACCTTATAAGGCGGGACTGATCAATTTGGCTCGCAACCGCCCCTGTCGGCCGGGTTGGGGTTATTCGCAAGTAACTGTGTAGTGAGGGGCCCTTTTTGGTGGCCCAACTACGCAGTATCTTTCCTGGCGCGTCTCAGGCGTCTCAGGCGTCTCAGGCGTCTCAGGCGTCTCAGGCGTCTCAGGTGTCTTGGGCGGGCTGGTAGCGGGCGAACAGGACGCCGTCTTCCTCGAGCAGGTGCGACAGCTGGAGGCGGCGGGCGTGGAACGCGTCCGGGCCCGGCCGTGCTGAGCTGGCGAGGACCCGAACCGGCTCGGAGCCTGCCAGCACCGGGCTGAGGGTCAGGCACAGCTCGGCGAGCAGGCCGGCCGTGGTGATGTCGGCCAGCAGCCGGGGGCCGCCCTCGCACAAGATCTTGCCCAGGCCCCGGCTGGCCAGCGCGGCGACCGCTTCGCTCAGGTCCACGGACTCGTCGCCCGCCATGATGACGTCGGCGACCGCCGACAGTTCCTTGCGGCGGTCGGCGGGGGAGGACTGGCAGGTGATCACGATCGTCCGGGCATCGGCGGGGGCCTGGGCGATCAGCGGGGCGCCGGGATCCAGGGACAGCGAGCGACTGACCAGGGCCACCGGGGGAGCGGCCGGGCGGCCCGCGCGCAAGCCGAGCTCCGCCCAGTTGTCGCCGCCGCGGGTGGCGCGGTAGCCCTCGGCGCGGGCCGTCCCCGCTCCGACCAGGATGACGTCGGCCAGGCCCCGCAAGATCCAGAACAGCTGCCGGTCGGCGGGCGACGACAGCCCACCGGACAGGCCGTCCACGGCGGCGGCGCCGTCCAGGCTGCCCACCATGTTGCCGCGCACCCACGGCCCGGCACCGGGCGGGTAGGCGTACAGCCGGGAGATGGCCGCCGGGTCGAGCGACGACTGTCCTGCGCCGGGCGCGGGCGGCAGCAGCTGGCGCATCGTCACGAGCCCGACATCAGCACGATGACGGCGTGGCTGGCCACCTCGACCTTGGACTTGGGCAGGTCGGGAGCCTCGGGGATGCCGCGCGGCGCCGTGGTGTCGATGACGATCGTCCACTCGCCGCCGAGGTGCGGCTCCGGCAGCGTGAACGTGATCGGCTCGATGCCCGCGTTGAACAGCATGAGGAACTTGCTGTCGGTCACCGGGCAGCCCCGCGGGTCTGGCTCGCTGATCGCGCTGCCGTCGAGCAGCACCGCGACCGACTTGGCGTAGCCTGCCTGCCAGTCCGACTCGGTCATCTCCTGGCCCGCCGGGGTGAGCCACTGGATGTCGCCGGGGCGGAAGAACCGGCGGCGGCGGAACACCGGGTGTCGGCGCCGCAGCTTGGCCAGCCGCTCGGTGAACGCCAGCAGGTCCCGTTCGCCCGCGGCCCGGGACCAGTCCACCCAGGAGACCTCGTTGTCCTGGCAGTAGGCGTTGTTGTTGCCGCCCTGGGTGCGGCCCATCTCGTCTCCGGCAAGCAGCATGGGGACGCCCTGCGAGCAGAACAGGGTCACCAGGAAGTTGCGCTGCTGCCTGGACCGGAGCTCGGCGATCTGCGGGTCCTCGGCTGGCCCCTCGGCGCCGCAGTTCCACGACCGGTTGTCGTCGGTGCCGTCCCGGTTCTCCTCGCCGTTGGCCTCGTTGTGCTTGCCGTTGTAGGTGACCAGGTCGGCGAGCGTGAACCCGTCGTGACAGGTGACGAAGTTGACCGACGCCACCGGGCGGCGGCCGGACGTCTCGTACAGGTCGCTCGAGCCGGTCAGCCGGGACGCGAACTCGGGCAGCGTCGCGGGCCTGCCGCGCCAGAAGTCGCGGACCGTGTCCCGGTACTTGCCGTTCCACTCCGTCCACAGCGGCGGGAAGTTGCCGACCTGGTAGCCGCCGATGCCCACGTCCCACGGCTCGGCGATCAGCTTCACCTGCGACACCACCGGGTCTTGCTGCACCAGGTCGAAGAACGTCGACAGCCGGTCAACGTCGTGCAGTTCCCGCGCCAGGGCCGAGGCAAGGTCGAAGCGGAACCCGTCGACATGCATCTCCAGGGTCCAGTACCGCAGCGAGTCCATGATGAGCTGCAGCGAGTGCGGATGGCGCACGTTGAGGCTGTTGCCGCAGCCGGTGTAGTCGACGTAGCGCCATCGTTCGCGGTCATCGATCCGGTAGTACGCCGCGTTGTCGATCCCGCGGAAGGACAGCGTGGGGCCGCGGCCGTCGCCCTCGGCCGTGTGGTTGTAGACCACGTCGAGGATGACCTCGATGCCGGCCGAGTGCATCGCCTTGACCATGGCCTTGAACTCGCCGACCTGCTCGCCTCGCTGCCCCGCGCTGCTGTACTTGTTGTGCGGGGCGAGGAAGCCGATCGTGTTGTAGCCCCAGTAGTTGGTCAGCCCCCGGGCCGTCAGCGCCTGCTCGGGCACGAACTGGTGGACCGGCAGCAGCTCGATGGCCGTGACGCCGGCCCGCTGCAGGTGCTCGATGATCGCCGGGTGGGCCAGCCCGGCGTAGGTGCCGCGCTGGTGCAGCGGGATCTCCGGATGGCGCAGCGTGAGCCCGCGCACGTGGGCCTCGTAGATGACGGTCTCGTGGTACGGGGTGCGCGGCGGCCGGTCGTTGCCCCAGTCGAAGAACGGGTTGACGACGATGTTCTTGGGCATGAAGGGCGCGCTGTCGTCGGAGTTCGGCTTGCGCGGGTCGGCCCACTGATAGTCGAACAGCGACTCGTCCCACGTCAGGTCGCCCTCGACCGCCTTGCCGTAGGGGTCGAGCAGCAGCTTCGACGGCGCGCAGCGCAGGCCGCGGCGGGAGTCGTGCGGGCCGTGAACCCGGTAGCCGTAGCGCTGGCCAGGGCCGATCGCGGGCAGGTAGCCATGCCAGACGAAGCCGTCGACCTCGGTCAGGCCGACCCGTGACTCCGTGCCGGCCGAATCGAACAAGCACAACTCGACCTGCTCGGCGACCTCCGAGAACAGGGCGAAGTTCGTCCCCCACCCGTCCCACGTAGCCCCAAGTGGGTACGCAGCTCCCGGCCAGATGTGCAAGTTTCACTCCCTACGCGGCTGCCTGCCGCCTGCGGTCCTGCCGTCGCCTCTCAGCTTCGTCCTAGTTCCCGGGCTCGTTGTTCCCGGGGAGCCGGAGGAGTCTCACCAGCCGGCCTGTCCGATTACCTCTCCCGCGTTAGGGTATTCACGTCATCGCGCCCGCGTGAGCCTCTCCTGGTTCTTGTGATCCTGAGTGCCCATGAAACGGACTTTCGTAACGGGGTGCGGGCACTGCTGCACGCGCCAAGTCCTGGGGTGCCGTCACTGCCCGTCCGGGCCGGCCAGGTAAGCGGGCCGCGCAGCGCCTCAAGGTAGCGATCGAAGATGACGTCCGCTACCTGCGGTGCCGCGCCGAGCGGCGCGCTGACCGCCACGGCGCCGGCCTGGCGGGCCTGCTCGCGGACCTTATCGGCGAAGTGGCCCGGTGCCAGCAGGTAGGTCGCGACCACGACCTGGCCGCCCGCGGCACCGTCGGCGCGCAGCGCGCGGATGGCGTCGCCCGGGGCGGGGAAGGCCGCCGAGGCATAGGCGGGAACGACGCGCCGCCAGCCGCTGGCTTCCTGCCAGCGGGCCGCGAGCGCGGCTATCTGGGCATTGGCCCCGGGGTCTGAGGAGCCGGCCGCGGCCAGCACGACGCTGGTGCTCTCGCGGGCCAGGCCCGGCGGCAGGGCCTGCTCAAGCCGCCACTGCGCGGCCGCAAGCAGCAGCGGGTGCGGGCCAAGGGCGTCCGCCTGGCGCACCCGCAGCCAGGGAAGGGTGGCGCTGGCCGCGGCGATCCTGGCGGGGATGTCAGTGACCGCGTGGTAGGCGCTGGTCAGCAGCAGCGGGACGACTGCCACCTCGGTGGCTCGCCGGGCGCTACGGTCCCCGGCGCCGGCGCGGCCGGGAACGTCGCTGGCGGCCAGGTCGGCGAGCACCTGCTCCACCGAGGGGAGGCAGTGGTCGAGGAACGCCGCCCGTACGGCGAAGCCGGGACGGCCGGCCGGCGTGGCCACTGGCCGGGGGCCGGGCAGCGACGGGGCCTGGCCGGGGTGGGCGCGCTTCGCGGCCCGCTCGCGCACCAGCGACACCAGGGCGGAAATCGTGGCGGCCGCGCGCGGGTCCTTGCTCCCGTGCGCGACCGCAAGCAGCGGGGGGACGGGCGCGCGCCCGTCCCCCCGGTTGTCCGTCAGACGTGCAGGCCGCACTCGGTCTTGCCCGTCCCGGCCCACCGGCCGCTGCGCGGATCGGCCCCGGCCTCGACCCTGCTGGTGCAGGTACGGCAGCCGATCGAGGGGTACCCGTCGTAGACGAGCGGGTTCACCAGCACTCCCTCGGCCGCGATGTACTCGTCGACCTGCGCCCCGGTCCAGCGGGCGATCGGGTTGACCTTGACCATCTGCCGCTTGGCATCCCAGTCCACGACCGGGGTGTCGCGCCGCGACGGGGTCTCATCCCGGCGCACGCCCGAGATCCAGGCGTCGTAGTTGCCGCGCAGCGTCCGCTCAAGCGGCTGCACCTTGCGCAGGTAGCAGCACAAGTCCGGGTTGCGCCCGTACAGCCTCGGGCCAAGCTCGGCGTCCTGCTCCGCCACCGTCCGGGACGGCGTGACGTTCACGAGCGTGATCGGGTACACCGCCTCGACCGCGTCCCTGGTGCCGACCGTCTCGGGGAAGTGGTATCCGGTGTCCAGGAACACCACGTCGATTCCCGGCCGGACGGTCGAGGCGAGGTGGATGATGACCGCGTCGGTCATCGACGAGGTGATGCAGATCCGGTCCCCGAACGTGTCGGTCGCCCAGCGGATGATTTCTTGCGCGGAGGCGTCTTCAAGCTCTTCCGCGGCCTTCGCTGCGAGGCTGCGCATGGACTGAGGATCCTCCTGGTGGCTGTGAGACGCCTTGTAGGACGCTGTGTGGTTGAGAAACCCGGTGCTGCCTAGCGTACGGTCAGAATCGCTCATAGCGCCGCTCCTATGCCAGAGAACCGAAGCTGGAAACTCCGCGTGCAGCTACGGCAATGCCATTCACCGTCCACCGGGCCAGCCGGCTCTAGGTCCTCCTCGCCGCAGTAAGGGCAGTAGAACGGGACCGCGCGGCCTGACGGGCTGGTCATGACCGTGCCTCCCGGGCCGACTGACCCTCGAATCCCCGGGGCCAGGTCCCCCGGGTCTCGACTGGAGAAGCACTCATCATACCGGTCATGACCGTATCTTCCGGGTGGGTGCCCCGGCGAATCCCCCGGATCGTGACCTGGGGAGGAGTGGGCGTGCCGGTCATGAGAGCTCCTCCTCGCTGGCTCGCAGCGTCCAGGCCGCGAACGACTCATCCCCGTCGCGTGCCGCCTGGAACCGCCGCAGCACGCGCTCCACGTAGTCAGGAAGTTCCTCTGACGTCGTCTTCAGGCCCCGGACCTTGCGCCCGAAGCCGGAGCCCGCGGCGTCGCCGCCGTTGAGCGTCCCGCCTAGGTGAACCTGGAAGCCCTCCACCTGGCGGCCGGCCTCGTCGGTGACGAGCTGTCCCTTGAGGCCGATGTCGGCGGTCTGGATGCGGGCGCAGGAGTTCGGGCAGCCGTTGAGGTTGATCGTCACCGGTGCGTCGAAGTCGGGCAGCCGCCGCTCCAGCTCGTCAATGAGGCTCGCCGCGCGGGCCTTGGTCTCGACGATGGCCAGCTTGCAGAACTCGATGCCGGTGCAGGCCATCGTGTGGCGCCGGAACGCGCTCGGCCTGACCCGCAGGTCGGCCGCCTCTAGCTCGGCGCTCAGCGCGCCGGTCTGGCTGGGCGGCACGTCGACGATGACCATCTTCTGCTGCGCGGTGGTCCGCACCCGGCCGCTGCCGTAGCGCTCGGCGAGGTCGGCGATCGCGAACAGCGCGTCGGCGTCGAGGCGACCCACCCGGGGGGCGAAGCCCACGTAGAAGTTGCCGTCCCGCTGCGGGCGGACCCCGACGTGATCACGGTCACCGGCCTGCGGGGCCTGCGGGGCGGGCCCGTCAGGCAGCGCGTAGCCCAGGTACTCCTTCTCGAGCACCTCGCGGAAGCGCTGCGGCCCCCAGTCCGCGACCAGGAACTTGATCCGCGCCCGGTGCCTGAGCCTGCGGTAGCCGTAGTCCCTGAACACCGCGGCGACCGCCGCCCAGACCTCCGGCACCTGGCCCGGCTTGACGAAGACCCCCAGCCGCTTGGCCAGCATCGGGTTGGTGGACAGCCCGCCGCCGACCCACAGGTCGTAGCCGGCCTCACCGGTTTCCTGGTGGCGGACCCCGGCGAAGGCGATGTCATTGATCTCGTGGTGGGTGCACTGCCCGGGGCAGCCGCTCACCGAGGACTTGAACTTGCGCGGCAAGTTGGACAGCGAGGGGTCGCCGATGAACCGCTCGTGGATGGCGTCGATCTCCGCGGTCCCGTCGATGAGCTCGGTGGCGTCGACGCCCGCGAGCGGGCAGCCGAGCACCACCCGGGGGGTGTCGCCGCACGCCTCCGTCGTGTCGAGCCCGACGGCCTCCAGGGCCTGCCAGATCGCCGGGACGCTCTCGATCTCGACCCAGTGGAGCTGGATGTTCTGCCGGTCGGTGACATCGGCCGTGCCCCGGGCGTAGTCGCGTGAGATGCCCGCGATGACGCGCAGCTGCTCGCTGGTGAGCTGGCCGCCGTCGATGCGGATCCGGAGCATGAAGTAGCGGTCGTCGAGCTCTTCCGGCTCGAGGACGGCCGTCTTGCCGCCGTCGATCCCGGGGCGGCGCTGGGTGTACAGCCCGTACCAGCGGAACCGGCCGCGCAGGTCGGCCGGGTCGATCGAGTCGAAGCCCAGCTGGGAGTAGATGTCGATGATCCGCTGGCGGACGTTCAGCCCGTCATCGTTCTTCTTGCTTTCCTCGTTCTTGTTGAGGGGCTCGCGGTAGCCCAGTGCCCACTGTCCCTCGCCGCGCTTGCGGCGGACGGCTGGCTTGGCTTCGCTAGCGCGGCGGGTCGCTGTGTCCCCTGGAGCGGGAGGCATTCGGCAGCTTCCTTCTGACGTCGAGTGGCGGCATGACGGGCGCGATGGAGCCGCGTGCGGCCAGCCGTGAAGAGACGTCAGCCCGCCGCTGCGGCGCGCCCGGAGTTAAACGGAGAGTTGTAACGTCGGGGCGGTCAGCGAGCGGGGCGACAAATAGCGCTACGGACGCGCAGCAAGTCGACGTGCCTGCGCACGACGAGCATGGGGTCCATAACACTCACCTCAGCAGGATCACACGCAATAGCCCGTTCTGTCCAGCGGAGGAGGTCCATGTCACACGCCAACACCCCGCCGCGGGCAGCTATTCCGCCTGATGGCAGCTGTTTGCACCTGTAAATCGCGCGGCCGGGGGCGAGGTAGCCGGCAGCTCCCGCTGCCGACCCAGGCCAGGAGGCTCGAGAGCGCCCAGGAACGCGGAAACCGGCGGGGACGTGACCAAGCTGTCACGTCCCCGCCGGTTTCCGCAGCGTGGGAGATTGTGCTGACGCTGTTCGCCGCCCGGCGTAGCGCGCTGTGCCGCGCCCCCTTCCTGGGTGCTACCAGGGAGGCACGGCCGAGAGTCAGGCCGCGTTCGCGCGGCGCATCCTACGACGGCGCTCCGCAGAGCGCTCGTCCTCGTTCAGACCGCCCCAGGTACCGTACTTCTCAGGACGAGCGACGGCGTAGTTCAAGCAGTCGATCCGAACGGGGCAGCTCGCGCAGATGGCCTTGGCCTTGCGCTCCCTGACATCCCGCTCCGGCTGACGCTCACCGTCCGGGCCGAAGAAGAGCATCAGATCCTCGCCACGACACGCGGCAGCATCCTGCCACCCCCAGTTTGGGCGGGGAAGCATCGCTGTCTGCCTACGCACCTGAGACATGGATCAGTTCACCTCAAACAAAGTAGCTCTGGTTTTGCGTTACCCTCTTGCTAGTGGCCCGTTAGCACGCGAGCCCAGTCTCGTGCGGTAACTGCCGCTGCATGAGCAACGCACCATGGCACCGTTCTGTTCCCGGCTGCCGGGAACGTGCGTGCGCGCTCGCGCGCGCTCTGGCGGTGCTCAGGTCCTGCTCGCTGGCTGGTTGCCGAGGGGCTGGTTGACGCGTGACATGACCACCCCGTCCGACGGGGCCTCGCTGGGGCTGTCCGGTCCAGCGCCATGCGGCGCGGGACCTTCCTCGCGGATTGCGGGGCAACGTTGGTCCGGGGCAGTGAAGCCTGCGGACTATGATGCCACCTTGACTACCAATCGCGCACGCGGGGTGGGAACTTTCTTGTGCGAGTAGCCAGAATTTCTGGTGCCCGTGGGATTCGCTGAGGGCTGTGGTGGGTAAGAGACCATCTCTCCGGCCCGGCATCCCACGACACGCCGACCAGCGGGCGTGCTTGACAGAAAGAAGCGACCAACCCCCGCCTGTGCGCTGTCACCGATACTCTGTACGAACTGGACAACCGCTGGGGGAGGGGTCACCATGGGCAGCATGTCAGCGTCGGACGCAGCACCATTGCCCCGGCTCGGAGAAGTCTTCTTTGATGTGCGCGGAAGCTCCCGTAGCATGCGTCTGAGCTGGTACGCCGACACCGGGATCGCGGTGTTCAGCATCTGGCAGGGTGGCACCTGCACCGGGACGTTCCGGTTGCCGATGGATGATCTGCCGCGCCTGGTGACCGCGCTGCGACACGGCGTACAAGGCGCCCAGGAAGATGTCCCTGAGCTGCGGGAAGTCATGAGCAGCCGGCCTCCCCGGCGGGCCATCGGCGCCGCGCCCGAGCCGTTCACCGGCGCGCTGCTCGCGCTCGGAGGGGGTACTCCGCTGCCCCAGCCCGGGCAGCAGGGCGGCCTCCCCGGTCCCGCCGACGTCCAGCGACTGGCGCCGGCCGGGGCAGCGGCGGGGCAGGACTACGCCATGAGCCCGGCCTACCAGGGCGATGACGGCGACCAGCGCTCCTACCCCGACTCCCAGGGGTATGGCGAGCCGGGATACGAGGAGCAGGGATACGCCGGGCAGCCGGGCTACCCCGGCGGCCCAGGCGGTCCCGGCGGGCCTGGCTACGGCGATGGGTCGGCCCGCCAGTACGGTGAGCCGCAGTACGCCCAGGCACCGCAGTACTCAGAGGCGCCGCAGTATCCCGAGGGCTCCCAGTACTCCGAGGGCCCGCAGTACTCCGAAGGGCCGCAGTACTCCGAACGCTCCCAGTACTCCGAGGGGCCGCAGTACTCCGAGGGGCCGCAGTATCAAGAGGCGCCCCGGTATCAAGAGGCACCGCATCAAGGGGCAGCGCAGTACCCGGAGGGGCAGTACGGCTCGCAAGGCTACGGAGCCGGGCCGGGGTATTCCGACGGCCAGTCCGCGCCCTCCTACGACGGCACGGACGGCTACGCCGCCGCGGGCCAGTCCTATCCGGCTGACGGCGGCCCGTCCTACGCCGAGGGCGGTTCCTACCCGTCCGAGCAGGGATTCCCCAACGCGCGCCCGTACATCGGCACCCCGGCTAACGGCAATGGGCAGCGGCCGGACCCCGGGTACCCGGGCGAGGGCTACGACCAGCAGGGCTATGAGACGCAGGGCTACGAGGCCCAGGAGTACGACGGTCAGGGCTACGACGCCCAGGGCTACGCCAGGCCCGGGTACGCCGAGCAGGTGCCGGCCGGGCCCGACTACCCCGACGCCGGCTTCGGTAACCGGGGGTATGGCCAGCAAGAGCAGGCGGCCCCGGCTTACCAGCCGACGCTGTCGGCGCCGGTTGGGCCGGTACCGCCCAGCCAGCCCGCTCCGGGCGTGGACCAGCAGTTCCCAGGCCAGATGTTCCCCGGCCAGAACGGGAGCAACGGGCAGCAGGGCCTCGGGCAGCAGGGCCAGTTCGGCGCCGCCGCTCCCGGTGCCGCCAGCGGCTCGATGGCCATGTCCCCGCGGTCCGGCGCGGCGGACGCGCCGCCAGCCGAGAGGTTCCCGCTCGCCTACCGGGATCAGCCGGCCTATCCCGACCGGGCGGCCTACTACCAGGACGGCACGGGCTACGCGGGCACCGGCGGCTATCGGGCGGCCGGTAGCCCGGACTCGGCCCCCCGGGCCGGGTACGACGGAGCCGCGGCCGCGCCCACCTTCACTCCCGGCGCGGCCAATCCCGCGTTCATGCCGAACGCGGCCTCCCCTGGCCCCGTTCCTGGCACCCAGGGCTACCCGGGCGCCCCGGCGCCTTCTGGGGCCGGCTACGGGACGAACGGGTATCCGGTGAACGGCAGCCCCGTGAACGGGAGCCCGGTGAACGGCAGCGCGATGAATGGCAGCCCGGTGAACGGGAGCGCCGTGAACGGCAGCGCGATGAACGGCGGCCCGGCGGTTCAGGGTCCCGCGGGCCCAGGCTATGAGGGATACCCAGCGGTCGAGGGATACCCCGCCCCGGCGGAGGGATACCCGGCAACCCAGGGGTACCCGGCGGCGGAGGGCTACGCCACCCCGAACGGGTACGGCCAGTATGCATCGGCCGAGGGATACGCCACGGCGAACGGCTATGCCGCGCCCAATGGCTACCCGGCGGCCAATGGCTACCCGGCGGCCAACGGGTACGCCACTCCGAACGGGCAGGCGGCAGGGAACGGGCACGGTCCGGTGAACGGATACGCTCCCGTGAACGGCCACGGCCCGGCCAACGGCTATGGACCGGCGAACGGTCATGAGCTCGCGAACGGATACGGGGCCGGCTCGGCCTTCGGGGCGGGCGAGGCTCCCGGTCCCGGCGAGGCCTACGACGCGGGCGATGTCTACGGGACTGACGGGTATCGCATGCCAGCGGCATACCCGGCCCCAAGTGAGGCCGGCTACCCGAACGGACGCTAGCCCGGCACTGGGCGGGTCCGGCACCCGGAGCCCGGAGGACCTTGAGCCCGGCGGACTGGGGGACCGGGCCCGGCGGGCAGCCGCCGGCGGAGGGGACGGTGCCGGCGATGGCCCCGTGCCGCCGCGAGACGTGACGTCGGCGAAGACATGACGCCACCGGAAGGGCGGGAACAGGCCTACCCCCGCTGGCGTTACTATGGAGTGGCCGGTGCGGCGAGGGTCCCCCGGGCCGCACCTAATATCGCCTTCGCGGAATACCGTCCGGCTGGAGCCGCGTTGAGCCTCTCGCCGAGGAGGCGACCTGTCGCACCGGCCCAAACGGCGTCAGGCGGCCCCCCGTGCCTAGGCACGGGGGGCCGCCTGCTGTTTCCCGCCGCTTCTACCTGGGGGAGGGCTCTCCCGGCGGGAGCTGCCCCGGGGGAACGTTGTCAGCATGCCCGTGCGGCGCGCTGTCGGACGGCAGGCTGCCGGACGGGACCGAATCCGTGGGGACCGGGTCCGCCGGGTCGCTGCCGGGCGGGACGGGCCCGACCACCGCGTTGAGGACCTGGGAGTTCGGCACCGACAGCACGACGCCACCGGAGAACATCCTGACGTAAGTGATGCCGATCTCGGTGACAGTCCCCTCGATCTCGCCGCCGATCGCCCCGGCCCGCAGCCGGACCTGGTCACCGACCCTGAACGGGCGGGCGACGAGCAGCACGATCCCGGCGAACACGTTCCCCAGGGCCTGCTGGGCGGCGATGCCGACGAACACGCTCGTTAGCGCCCCGCCGAGGACCAGCTGGCCGACCGGGACCCGGAACAGGTCCAGCGTGACGATCAGGGTCGTGAACGCGCCGACGAGCAGCAGCGCGTAGCGGACGATGGCGGCGTGGGCGGCGCCGGCGCGCGGCTCAAGGACCGTCCTTGCGTTCCCGGACAGGCCGTAGGTGGCGATGCTCGCGAACGCGCAGAACGCCACCGTGCAGGCGGCGGCGACGATCTGCTTGGGCACGTGCTCGGTGCTGAAGTAATCCTGAAAGCCCCGGTGCGCCCAGCCGGACGTGACGCCGGCGATGATCGCGAGCACCAGGGCGATGATCGACCGCCAGGGCTTGGCCTTCGCCTTCACCTTGGCGACCTGCGCGGACAGGTCAAGTTGCGGCCCATCGGGCAGGTGCATTCTGAGAACCTTCCGTCTCGCCGGATACGGCACCGACCTTGACCGGCACTACCGTACCCGGCGAGACCAGGCTGAACGGAATCCACTCCCGATTGCGGCGGGAGGATCAGGCGGGAGCGCTCAGGAGATCAGCGGCCTGCCCACGGGGAGCTTGATCTTGCCGCCGATGCCATTGGCGACGCCCGCGCAGGAGGTGTACCAGGCGGCCACGGCGGTGATGACGCCGATGACGCCGCCGACCTTGACGACGCTGGTGTTGCCCGCGAAGTTGCCGATGAACAAGACGACCTCGGTAATCTCGAGTGTCAGGAACACACTGAACACCGCCACGTTGAGCTGGGTGCTCATGATCAGCATGTAGGTGTTGAAGATGGCGAATGCGAGCAGGATCCAGCCGAGGTCATGATCGAGCATCGCCGGCGTATTCGTCTTGGCCGGCGCCACCAGCAGGTCCCACAGGCCGAGCCCGATCCAGAAGCCGCCGTAGGTGGAGAATGCCGTCGCGCCGAACACGTTACGGTTCCTGAATTCCCACATGCCGGCGAGCAACTGGCCGAAGCCGCCGTAGGCCAACGCGTACCCGAGCCACGCGCTCCCGGTGGCGGCGGTCATCCACCCGGCGTTGGCGGCCGAAAGCAGGAACGTGGTGAGCGCGAACGCGGCGAGCCCGAGGGGAGCGGGATCGGCGATGCCGGGCGAGGGGGGAACCGCGGCCTGGACTGGCTGTACTGTGCTTTCTTCATTGACGCTCATACGATGCCTCCGAGCTTCTCAGCCCGGCCGGTGAGGCCGCCTCCCGGGTAAGGGGGGAAGTCCCCGGGAACTGCGTGTGCTGCCGTCGTCCGGGCGCGATTACGCGCTCAGCGTAACGCTCGAGCATCTTCCATGCGAGACCTGCAACGAAATTCGGTTACTGATGCGCAAGAAAATAACGATGAACTGTTGCCAGAGAGGAAACGACTGAGCCCAGCTCTGGTGGCTACCACAATGACACGGTCGCCCGTGGCCAATTCGTAATCGCGCCGCGGTTGCCAGTCGGGCCTGTGGGTCCCCCGTGCCTGCAGTGCCAGAATCCGGGCGAGCCCGTCGTCTTCCATCTCGACCAGTCGCTTGCCGATCAGGCCCGCACCGTCCGCGACGCGCACGTCGGCGATCAGCAGGACATGGCGCCCGACCGCGATCGTGCGCAGCACCGAGTGCTCAAGCATGGCCACGGCGAAGGCGGGCGCGGCCATGTAGGAGACGCTGCGGGACACGATGCTCGCGATGGTCTGCTGAACGCGCTGGGCCAGGTCATCGTCGAACAGGCGCAGCACGATCCGCAGGTCCTCGCGCAGCGCGTGGGCCTGCAGGGCCGTCTCAAGGTTAACGATGTCACTGCTGGTCACCGCGACAAGCGCGGTGGCCGTGTCGATACCCGCCGCCCGCAGGTTGTCCTCGGCGAAGGCCTCGCCGATCACGACGGGCAGGCCGAGCCTGCGGGCCACCAGGATGCCCTGGGCCGCCGGGTCGGGGTCGACGCAGGCGACCTCGAAGCCGAGGGCGTGCAACTCGCCGACAACCTTGGTGCCAACGTTGCCCAGCCCGGCCACGATGATGTGCCCGCCGGCCGGCTTCGGCTCGCCGCGCAGCGACCTGGTCAGCCGGGCACTGACGATCAGCGCCGTGACCACCGGCAGGGCCGCGAGGCCGGTGAAGGTGAGCAGCACCTGCGCCACCTTTTCCGGGTCACTGTTGGTCGTGGCGGTGAGGGCGGACCCGGTCAGGTCCATCAGGGTCAGGTAGAGCGCGTCCGCGAAGGAGTAGGGGGGCGGATGGGCCACGTGGATCGCGGTGTTGGCCGCGGCAAGCAGCAGCCCGAGCCCGGCCACCGCCAGGGCCAGCAGCACGCCGAAGACAACGCCGTACTTGTTCCACGCCAGCCGGCGGGCCACCTCGACCGTGGTCCGCACCGGGTGCCGCTGGCGGGTGAGCGGGTCTCGCCGCTCGCCGTTGCCGACCGCGAGGACGAGCCGCTCGTTGCTGGGCGAGGACGGCCGGTCGGGCCGGGTCATGTTCGGGTCGGCGGCAGGCTCGATGTAGCGCATCCCCGGCGGGAGCAGCCGGGTCGCGCCCGCCGGGTCCCCGGGGACCGCGACGATCCCGCAGACCACGTGCTCAAGCGGCACGTCCTCACGGCGGGCCACGTACAGGGTGCGGCCGAATACCTCGACGTGGCTGGGGGCGGGCTCGCCAAGGGCGGCGGCCACGAAGGCCGGGGCGGCCATCTCGGTGCCTGACAGGACCGTGCAGTCGGTGAAGAAGGCGCTGAAGTGCTCGGCCAGCCGGGTGTTGAACACCGCGACGACGAGCCGGATGGCGGAGTTGAGGTCCTGGACCCGCAGCGCGGCGTGGAAGTTGGCGACGTCCTCCCGCCACAGCAGCGCCACCGCCCGGGCCGACGTGACCCCGGCCTCGGTGAACGCCTGGTCAGTTAGCTCGGCGTGCTCGAGCACCCGGATGCCGGGCAGGGCGGCAAAGCGCGGCCCGGAGCTGCTGCGACCGGACGGGAGGATTACCGTGACTTGCTCGCGGTAGCGTGAGGTGAGTTCCTCAGTGATGCGGTAGGCGAGATCGCCGTCGCCGCAGACGATGAAGTGATTGCCTGACTGGGGAAGTGCGGGCATGGGCAGGATCATATGCAAAAGCCCCCGGTACCATGAGAAACGGACTACTCCAGTGGGATAGGAGGGCCCGTCTGATGGCCAGTGACCACATCCGGGCGTCGGATCACGACAGGGACGCCGTGGTTGGCGCGCTCAAGGACGCCTACACCGAGGGAAGGCTGAGCCTGGAGGAGTTCCAGGAGCGCTCCTCGGCGGCCTACGCGGGACGGACGTGGGGTGACCTGACGGAGCTGACCACGGACCTGCCGGTCCAGCCAGCCCTGGGTACCGACCTGCCTGAGGGCGCGCTTCCCCCTGACGCGCTCCCGGCCGCCCCGCAGGGCCAGGCACCCGGCCCGGCCGCCCAGCCGGCCTCACGGGTGCAGCCAGGCCCGGGGACGCCCTATCCAGAGCACCCGCCGTTCACCGGGAGACCGTTGTATCCCGGCCAGCCGCCGTACCCCTTCCAGCTGCCTGGCGCGCAGGAGCCGCCCGAGCCGGGCCAGTCGCTCCCGCAGGGCCAGCCGGAGCGGCCGCCGCAGCCGGGCCGCGTGGTCGGGCGACTGCTGCCCCTGGTGGGCATGTGGATGCTGTTCTCCCTGCTGGCGAGGACAGGTGGCGGCGCGGTCGTCTTCCTCATCGCGGTGGTGGTGCTGGTGGTGCTCGCTTCGGCCGGCCGTAAGGGCGGGCGGGGCCACTGAGTGAATCCTGAGAGCCCAGTGCCTCACAGTGATCAAAAAGATGCGACAACCTTAAGAAGTAGTAAGGATCTCCCCAGGTTACTGTTGTAACGTCATGGCGTTATGACGCCTGCTCAGCAACGGGAGGACTCGCCCCCGGTCCGTGCTCCGCACGAGGACCGGTCCGCATCCCCGCTTCGCCGGGCCGCCGCGCGGCGCCCAGGACGCGGCTGGCTGCGGGAGCTGCGGGCACTGCCAGCCGAGCACTGGCCGTTCGCCGCCCTGCTCCTGGCGGCCACCGCCCTGCGGGGCGTGGTGATGGCGGGCTACCCGCCCGCGATGTTCTTCAACGACTCCTACAACTACGTCACCGACGCGGTGACGATGCAGCCGGACGTCGTGCGGGCCAACGGCTACCCGTTCTTCCTGCGGCTGCTGCTGCGATTCCACAGCCTGGCCCTGGTGACCGGCCTGCAGGCGCTGATGGGGCTGGCGATGGCCGTGGCCATCTACGCCCTGCTCCGCCGGCGCGGCCTGCCCTGGTGGGGGGCCACGATCCCGGCGCTGCCCGTGCTCTTCGACGCCTGGCAGCTGCAGCTCGAGCACCTGGTGGCGGCGGACACGCTGTTCACCTCACTGGTTGTGGCCGCGCTTGTCCTGCTGTGCTGGTGGGAGCGCCCGCCGCTGTGGGCCCTCGTCGTCGCCGGCCTGCTCGTCGGCTACGCGGCCACCGTCCGGGGGACCGGCGAGCCGCTGCTCATCGTGTTCCTCGTCGGGCTGTTCTTCCGCCGGGTCGGCTGGCGCCGGCTGCTGGCGACACTGATCGCCGGCGCTGTTCCGATCGCCGGGTACATGGCGTGGTTCCACCTGTCCTACGGCCGCTACGCCATCACCGAGTCGTCGGGCACGTTCCTCTACAGCCGGGTCAGCAGCTTCGCTGAGTGCTCGGCGATGAGCCTGCCGCCGTCGGAGCGGGTGCTGTGCGACCCGCGACCGCCGGGCAAGCGGGGCAGCTCCCAGGAGTACCTGTGGGCCAACGACACCCCGCTGGGGGCGCTGACGGGGACCAACAACATCTACCGGTTCACCCCGCACATCGAGTCCCTGACGGGCGGGTTCGCCGAGCATGCCATCGAGAGCCAGCCGCTCGACTACGTCGCGGTCGTCGGCGACGACACGTGGCGGACCTTCGGCTGGCGCCGGTACCAGTCCGACCTGGCCGGATCGGGGTACCTGTTCCGGTTCGAGACCACCGTCGCGCCGGTCCCGACGTGGGTGACCACCAATCCGGCTAACCTGGCCGCCATCAGGCAGTACGGTGGCCCCTCCCTTGGCCGTCCCACCGTGGTCCAGCCCTGGGCGCGCTTCCTGCAGTTCTACGAGGAGCACGTTTACCTGCGCGGCCCGTTCCTCGGGCTGTTCCTGCTGACCGGCCTGGGCGGGGTGCTGCTGGCCGCGCGCCGCCGCCGGGCGGGTGACCAGGTCCGGGCGAGCTGGGGCTGGGGAGGGCCGGGGCTGCTGCCCTGGCTCGTCGGCGCGGCGCTGATCGTGATACCCCCAATGACGGCGGGCTTCAGCTACCGCTACGTCCTGGCCGCCGTCCCGGCCACCTGCCTGGCGGCGGGCCTGGCCTTCGCCGGGCGGGGCAGCCTCACCCGCTGGCTGCGGGACCGGCCGCCGTTGCGGCACGGGGCCAGGACCAGCCAGCCCGCAAGCACCAGCCAGCCCGCAAGCACTAGCGTGTGCGGCGGCGACAGCCCGCGGCCGGCCAGCGTGCCGGGCCAGGAGGGCTAGCCGGTCGCCCGGCGATACCGGGACCGGGGCCGCGGTGTGCCTGCTGGCAAGGCCGGCCCCGGCCCGTTCTGCATGGTAGGGCTGGCCTAGGCGTGCGGCCTGAGGGCGTCGCGCGGGACCTTCGCCGCCGCGGTGGCGTCGAGCAGGTACAGCGTGCGCTGCTGCCCGCGGCCGCCGGCCGCGGGCAGCTCCTGCGGGCTGGCGCCCGCCAGCGCCTGGGCGATCGCGTCGGATTTCTCCGCGCCCGAGGCGATGATCCAGACCTCCCTGGCCGCCTGGATCGACGGGAAGGTCAGCGAGATCCTCGTCGGTGGCGGCTTGGGCGAGTCGCGGACCGCGACGACGGGGCGGTCGTCATGCACCGCCGGCTGGCCGGGGAAGAGCGACGCGATGTGCCCCTCGGGGCCCACCCCGAGCATGAGGACATCGAACGCGGGGACGGGACTCCCGCCCGCTGGCCCGGTGGCGGCGGCCAGCTCGGCCGCGTACCTGGCGGCGGTGGCGTCCGGGTCGTCGCCGTCGGGACCGTCCGGGCCCGGCACCGGGTGCACCCGGGCCGGGTCGACGTCGATCTGGTCAAGCAGCGCCGCCCGGGCGCCCGTCTCGTTCCTGTCCGGGTCGCCGGCCGGCAGGAAGCGCTCGTCGCCCCACCAGAAGTCCACCGCCCGCCAGTCGACCGCGTCCCTGGCGGGCGCGGTGGCCAGCTCGGCCAGCACCGCCGTGCCGATGCCGCCGCCGGTCAGCACCAGGTGGGCGCGGCCGGCCGCGGCGAGCGCGTCGGCCAGCCGCGTGACGAGCCGGGCGGCGGCCGCCTTGGCCAGCAGCGATCCGTCCGCGTGGACGAGAACCTCAGGAGCAGCGGTCACCGGTGGGCCTCCTCGTCGTCGTCATCGGGCCGCCCGCGGCGTGCCTGGCCGCCCGCTCACGCATCGGCCGTCCAGGGGGCGGTCGGCTGCAGGCTCCAGCCGAGGGCCTGCAGGGTCTCGGCGTAGACCTCGTCGGGGTCGAGCCGGCGCAGTTCCTCGGCCAGCAGCTCGGCGGTCTCCCGCCGGTGCAGGGCCACGCTGCGGGCCTGCCGTCCCGGCCAGGACAACGTCGCGGTGCGGCCGTCCGTGCGGACCAGCGACAGGTCGCCCGCCTCGGTGTCGAACGTGACCGCGGTGATGCCCGGCCCGGCCGAGTCGCTGCGGTGCACCGGGATGGACAGCCGGTGGCCAAGCCAGGCGGCGATGAGGTCGGCGGTCGGGTTGCCCGGCTCGGCCTCGACCCGGACCCCGCGCAGCGGCGGCAGGTGCTGGTCGACGGTGGCCGCGATGACCGAGCGCCACGGCGTGGCCCGCGTCCAGCCGAAGTCCGTGTCGCCGGGGGAGTACGACTTGGCCAGCCGGGTGAGGATCTGCCTGGCGTCGGCGTCGGTGGCGGCCGAGTCCGTCACCCGGCGCTGGGCCAGCGCGCCCAGCGGGTGCGCCGCCGGGTTGATCGGGGGCTCGTCGGGCCACCAGGTGACCACCGGGACATCGGGCGCGAGCAGCGGCGCCACGACCGAGTCCGCGTGCTGGCCGAGCGGGCCGTACATGCGCAGCACGATCGTCTCGCCGGGCGACGCCTCGCCCACCCTGATCTCCGCGTCCAGCCGGGAGTCGGACTTGGGCTTGCGGGTGATCACGGCCAGGATCCGTGCGGGGTGCTCCCGGGCGGCCTGGTTGGCCGCCCGGATCGCGTCGTACTGCGCGGCCTCGTCGGTCACGATGATGAGCGTCAGCACCATGCCCATGGTCATGCCGCCGAGCCGGCGGCGTGCCTCCATGAGCGCGTGGTTGATCGCGCCGGTGGTGGTGTCGGTCAGGTCGATCGTCATCGTCTCTCCCCCCTTCTAGAGCCGGCGCCAGGCACGGCCGTCGCGGGCCATCAGGGCATCGGCGGAAGCGGGGCCAGGGCCGCCCGAGCTGTACTGGTCCGGCTTGGTGTGCTCGGCCCAGAACTCCTCGATCGGGTCGAGGATCCGCCAGGACAGCTCGACCTCCTCCTGCCGGGGGAACAGCGGCGGGTCGCCGATGAGCACGTCGAGGATCAGCCGCTCGTAGGCCTCCGGTGACGACTCGGTGAAGGACTCGCCGTAGGCGAAGTCCATGTTGACGTCCCTGACCTCCATCGCGCTGCCCGGCACCTTCGAGCCGAACCGCACGGTCACGCCCTCATCCGGCTGGACCCGGACGACCAGGGCGTTGCGGCCGAGCTCCTTGGTGTCGGTGGCGGCGAACGGCAGGTGCGGCGCGCTCTGGAAGATCAGCGCGATCTCGGTCATCCGCCGGGTCAGCCGCTTGCCCGTGCGCAGGTAGAACGGCACTCCCGCCCAGCGGCGGGTGTCGACGGAAAGCCGGACCGCCGCGTACGTCTCGGTGCGCGAGTCGGCAGGGATGCCGTCTTCCTCCAGGTAGCCGGCCACCTGCCTGCCGCCTTGCCAGCCGGCCGCGTACTGGCCGCGGGCGGTCCCTGTGGTCAGGTCGGCCGGCAGCCGGACCGCGGAGAGCACCTTCTCCTTTTCCTGCCGCAGCGAGTCCGCGTCGAACGACACCGGCTCCTCCATCGCGGTCAGCGCGAGCAGCTGCAGCAGGTGGTTCTGGATGACGTCGCGGGCCGCGCCGATCCCGTCGTAGTAGCCGGCCCGGCCGCCGATCCCGATGTCCTCCGACATCGTGATCTGGACGTGGTCGACGAACGAGCGGTTCCAGATCGGCTCCCACAGCGTGTTGGCGAAGCGCAGGGCCAGGACGTTCTGGACCGTCTCCTTGCCCAGGTAGTGGTCGATGCGGAACACCGAGTGCGCCGGGAAGACGGCGTCCACGATGTCGTTCAGCTCGCGGGCGGTGGTCAGGTCGCGGCCGAACGGCTTCTCGATCACGACGCGCCGCCACGGCCGCCGCCCGGTACCCGGGTCGGCGGGACCGGGATCGGACAGGCCGGAGCGCTTGAGCTGCTGCACCACGACCGGGAAGGACCGCGGCGGGATCGACAGGTAGAACGCGTAGTTCCCGCCGGTGCCCCGCTCGGCGTCCAGCTCCGCGACCGTCCTGGCCAGCTCGTCGAAGGCCGCGTCGTCGTCGAACTCGCCCTGCACGAAGCGGATGCCCTCGCACACCTGCTGCCACACGGTGTCGCGGAACGGCGTCCGCGCATGCTCCTTGACGGCCTCGTAGGTGACCTGGGCGAAGTCCTCGTCTTCCCAGTCCCGCCGGGCGAACCCGACCAGCGAGAACCCGGGCGGCAGCAGGCCCCGGTTGGCCAGGTCGTAGACGGCAGGAAGCAGCTTCTTCCTGGCGAGGTCGCCGGTCACCCCGAACATCACCATGACGCACGGGCCGGCCACCCGTGGTATCCGGCGGTCCCGCGGATCCCGCAGGGGATTGTCTGCTGTCTCCCCTGCGGTCGCGATCACCCCGGGGTTCGCCGGCGCCGGGCCTCGGGCGCCGGCGTTCGGCTCGTCCATCGTGGAACCTCCTGGTAGTTCCGTTACTTGGTAGCTAGCTCGGCGCGGATGGTCTCGAGGAGCTCGTTCCACGAGACCTCGAACTTCGCCACGCCCTCATCCTCGAGCACCGCGACGACGTCGTCGTAGCTGATGCCGAGGGCCTCGAGCTTGTCGAACAGCTCCCTGCTGTCGGCGTAGGTGCCGTGGACGGTGTCGCCCTTGAGCGCACCGTGGTCGGCGGTGGCCTTCAAGGTCGCCTCCGGCATCGTGTTGACGGTGTCGGCGGTGACCAGCTCGACCACGTACATGGTGTCGGGCAGCGACGGGTCCTTGGTCGAGGTGGACGCCCACAGCGGCCGCTGCACCTTCGCGCCCTTGGCCGCCAGCGCCCGCCAGCGGTCGGTGTCGAGCTTCTGCTCATACAGCTGGTAGGCCAGCCGGGCGTTGGCGATGGCCGCCTTGGACTTCAGGCCGTGGGCCTCGTCGGTGCCCAGCTTGTCGAGCCGCTTGTCCACCTCGGTGTCCACCCGGCTGACGAAGAAGCTCGCCACGGACGCGATCTTGGAGATGTCGTGGCCGTTGGCGGCGGCCTTCTCCAGGCCGGCGTAGTAGGCGTCGATGACCTCGGCGTACCGGTCGAGGGAGAAGATCAGCGTCACGTTCACGCTGATCCCGTGGCTGAGCGTCTCGGTGATGGCCGGGATGCCCTCGGCGGTCGCCGGGATCTTGATGTACATGTTCGGCCGGTCCACCAGCCACCACAGCTGCTTGGCCTCGGCGATCGTCTTGGCGGTCTCGCGGGCCAGCCGCGGGTCGACCTCGAGCGACACCCGGCCGTCAAGCCCGTCGGTGGCGTCGTAGACCGGGCGCAGCACGTCGGCGGCCCAGCGGATGTCATAGGTGGTGATCATCCGGGCGGCCTCCTCGACGGAGACGCCGCGCAGCTTCAGGTCCGTGGTCTGCTCGTCGTAGGCGTTGCCCTTGCTCAGTGCCTTGGCGAAGATCGTCGGGTTCGACGTCACGCCGCGCACCTGGAAGTTGTCGATCAGGTCCTTGAGGTTGCCAGTGCGCAGCCGGTCCCGGCTGATGTCGTCCAGCCACACCGAGACACCCGCCTCGGTCAGCTGCTTGAGCGCATCGCCCATGTCTACCGTTCTTCCTCTTTTGTCGTCTGATGTCGTCGTTGCCTGATTCGGCACCGGGCCGCGGCCGTCGGGCCGCGGCCCGCGCGCCGTTACGCCCGCGCTGCCGCGATCGAGACCTTGGCCGCCTCGGCGACCGCCTCCGCCGTGATGCCGAACTTCTCGTAGAGCACCTTCTCCGCGGCCGAGGCACCGTAGTGGTTGATCCCGACGCACAGCCCGGCGTCCCCGACAATCGCCTTCCAGGGCTCGGTGATCCCGGCCTCGACCGACACCCGCGCCCTCAGCGCCGCGGGAAGCACTTCCTCTTGGTAGGAAACGTCCTGCTGCCTGAACCATTCCACCGATGGCATGGACACAACCCGCGCGGAGATGGCTTCCTTGGCCAGCAGGTCCCTGGCGGCCACTGCGATCTGCACCTCGCTGCCGGTAGCGACGAGGATCACGTCGGTCCCCTCGGCCAGCACGTAGCCGCCCTTGGCCACGCCGTGCGCGGAGGCGTACACCGCACGGTCGAACACCGGCATGTTCTGCCGGCTCAGGCACAGGGCCGCGGGGCGGTCCTTGTGCTCCAGGATCGTCTTCCACGCGATCGCGGTCTCATTGGCGTCACCCGGGCGGACGACGTCCAGGCCGGGGATGTTGCGCAGTGACCACAGGTGCTCGACCGGCTGGTGGGTGGGGCCGTCCTCGCCCAGCCCGATCGAGTCGTGCGTGTAGACGAACGTCACCGGCTGCTCCATGATCGCCGCCAGCCGCACCGCGCCGCGCATGTAGTCGCTGAACTGCAGGAACGTGCCGCCGTACGGGCGGGTGGCGCCGTGCAGCACGATGCCGTTGAGTATCGCGCCCATGCCGTGCTCGCGGATGCCGAAGTGCAGCGTCCGGCCGTAGGGGTTGCCCGGCCACATCGCGGTCGCGTGCTCGGCCGGGATGAACGACGGCTCGCCCTCCATCGTGGTGATGGTCGACTCGGCCAGGTCGGCGGACCCGCCCCACAGCTCGGGCAGCACCGGGGCGAGGGCGGTCAAGACCTTGCCCGAGGCGCGGCGGGTGGCGGTGCCCTTGGGGTCGGCCGGGAACTCGGGCAGCGCCTTCTCCCAGCCCTGCGGCAGGTCGCGGCGGGTGGCCCGGTCGAACAGCGAGTGCCGCTCGGGGTTCGCCTTGGCCCAGGCGGCGAAGGCCTCGTCCCACTGTGCGTGCGCCTGCTTGCCCCGCTCGGCCACCTGCCGGGCGTGCGCGAGCGCCTCCTCCTCGACGGGGAAGCTCACCGCCGGGTCGAAGCCGAGGATCTCCTTGGTCGCGGCCACCTCGGCCTCGCCCAGCGCCGCGCCGTGGGCGGCCCCGGTGTTCTGCTTGTTCGGCGCGGGCCAGCCGATGATCGTGCGCAGCACGATGATCGACGGCTTGTCCGTGACCGCCTTGGCGCTCTCGAACGCCTCAAGCAGCGCCTCGACGTTCTCCTGGTAGCCGCTGTCGGTCACCCAGGTCACGTGCTGGACGTGCCAGCCGTAGGCCTCGTAGCGCAGGCCCACGTCCTCGGTCTTGGAGATGTTGGTGTTGTCCTCGATCGAGATCCTGTTGTCGTCGTACACCAGGACGAGGTTGCCAAGCTCCTGCACGCCGGCGATCGCCGACGCCTCGTGGGTGATGCCCTCCTCGATGTCGCCGTCGGAGGCGAAAGCATAGATGAAGTGGTCGAACGGGCTGGTGCCCGGCGCGGCGTCCGGGTCGAACAGGCCGCGCTCGCGGCGGGCCGCCATCGCCATGCCGACCGCGTTGCCCAGGCCCTGGCCCAGCGGCCCGGTGGTGGTCTCAACGCCCGGGGTCAGCCCGTGCTCCGGGTGACCGGGGGTAATGCTGCCCCAGGTACGCAGCGCCTTGAGGTCGTCCAGGCTCACCCCATAGCCGGACAGGTACAGCTGGATGTACAAGGTCAGGCTGGAATGGCCGCAGGACAGGACAAAACGGTCCCGGCCAGGCCACTTGGGGTCCGCCGGGTCGTGGCGGAGAACACGCTGGTAGAGCAGGTAGGCCGCGGGCGCCAGGCTCATCGCGGTCCCGGGGTGCCCGGAGCCGACCTTCTGGACGGCGTCCATCGCAAGGACTCGAACGAGGTCGACGGCCCGCTTGTCGGCGGCGGACCAGTCAAGGGCGCTTGTGCTCACCATGATCCCTTCTGCAGACTTGAAGCGCATGAGCAGCCTCGACGGATGTGGGCACGGTTAACCCCCGTATGGCTGCGGCGCCATCTATGGGAAGCCTATCCCGGCGTGTCGGCGCATCGGCGCCGTGGGGGCAGAGCGTTCCCGCAAGGTTCATTATTCACCGGTCTAGACCACTATGCGCAGGAGGGATGCCCCGCCCCGGGTTATGCTTCCCCCCATGGACGGCCCCATCCCGGTGTTCGACCCGCGCGCGGTGCTTGACGGGCGCCGTGGCGGCCGGACCCCCGTGGCGTTCATCGTTGGCATCGCGATCACGGCGGCGTGCGGCATCGTCGCGCTCGGCATCGAGATGGCGCAGAGCCTGGCGGCAGGCGACGGCGCCGTCCCGTTCTTCGTGGCGCTTCCGCTGGCGCTGCTGCCGGTCCCGCTGCTGATCGCCGTCGTGCTCTGGGTCGACCGGCTGGAGCCAGAGCCGCGCGGCAACCTGGCCTTCGCGTTCGGCTGGGGGGCCGGCGTCGCCGCGCTGCTGGCCCTGCTCATCAACACGGCCGGCCTCGTCTACATCTCCCAGCCCGCGCTCGGCACCACCCGCGGCCAGTTCGTTTCGGCCACCTTCGGCGCGCCCTTCGTCGAGGAGACCCTCAACGGCGCGGTCCTCGTCGGCCTGCTGTGGCGGCGGCGCCAGGAGTTCGACGGGCCGACCGATGGCGTGATCTACGCGGCCATGGTGGGCCTGGGCTTCGCCATGATCGAGAACGTCGGCTACTACATCAACGCGATGGTGACGCCGGTGCAGGGCGGCGTCGCGCTGCTCGGCTCCACGTTCGTGCTGCGCGGCATCCTGAGCCCGATGCTGCATCCCCTGTTCACGTCGATGACCGGGCTGGGGGTGGCGGGAGCGGCGGCCCGCAAGCCCTCCTCGCCGTGGCCGGTGGTCTGCGGGTGGCTCGCCGCCATCTTCTTGCACGGGCTGTGGAACGGCCTTTCCGCTAAGGGGCCGCCCGGGCTGGCTGTCGGGTACGCGGTGATGTTCTGCGTCGCGGTCGGCGTGCTTGTCGTGCTGGTCAGGGACCGGCGCCGGCTGGTCCGGCTGATCGGCAGGTACCTGCCGCCCTATGAGGCGACCGGGCTGGTGACGGCGGCGGACATCGTGATGCTCGGCTCGCTGCGCCGCCGCAGGAGCGCCCGCGCCTGGGCGATGGGCGCCGCGGGCCTGCCCGCCGCCGAGGCGATGAGCGACTACCAGCTCGCCGCGACCGAGCTCGCGCTGCTGCACAGCAAGGCCGACCATGGCATCGTCAACGGCGCCGAGTTCCTCGACCGCCAGCATGACCTCGTCGTGTTGATGCACGCCGCCCGCGAGGCGTTCCTGCTGCGCAATCAGGCGCCGCCACCGGCCCCGTGGGCCTCGCACGGCAGCTCGGGCTTCGCCCATGGCACGCCCCGCCGGGCCAATCTGCCGCCCCCGGGCGGCGGGCGGCGGTGATGGCGCCGCCGCCCGCCGCCGGCCGCCCGCTGGCTGTTCCCGGCAGGCGGGCCTGCGGTCAGGTCGCGGGGAAGCTGAAGTAATGCAGGCTGACGAAGGGCGGGCTCCCGGTGGCCCCTGAGCTGAATACCAGGTAGACGTTGTGCGTCCCGGTCACCTTGGAGATGTTGGCCGGTATCGTCTCCCACGACGACCAGCCGCCGGTATTGCCGACGGCGAAGCTGCCCACCGGGGTGCTTGTCGGGCTGTCGAGGGCGACCTCGACCAGGCCGCTCACCCCGCCGGCGGCCCCGGATGCCACCCGGGCGTCGAACTGCGTGGAGCCGGCGCTCCCGAAGTTGACGTTGCTGTACTCCAGGTAGTCGCCGCTGGCCAGCTGGGCGGCCTGGCTGGAGTCCACGCCGCTGGGGTCGGGGTCGGTCGTGGTGGCCTTGGTGATGGTGCCCTGGCTGGCGGAGTAGCAGTCGGCCGAGATGTCCGATGTCGCCGTGCTGGTGCAGGAGGTGCCGCCGCCGCCCCCGCCGGTCCCGCCACCGCCACCGCCACCGCCACCGCCGCTGCCGGTGGTGGTGTAGACGGCGACGTAGCCGACGCTCATCGCCGCGCCGGAGCTGGTCGAGGTCGATGGGGCGGTACAGCCGCAGATGGCGTCCGGGTAGGCGCCGCCCATGGCCAGGTCGAGGATCAGGAAGAAGCCGTGGTCGACGGCGGCCGCCCAGGTAGCCGCGCCCACCTGGGACTCAGACACCGAGTAGTACGAGGTGCCGTTGAGGTACCAGGTGATGGACTCGTCGCTGGTGTTGGTGCGGTTGACGATGACCGAGTAGGTGTCGTACCCAGCCTGGCAGCCCGAGCACGCCTGCAGCCCGCTGCTCAGGCCCGTGGTCTCGTTGCACGGGCCGCCCGGGTCGGTGCCGCAGTGCAGCGTCCCCGAGTGCTCGGACAGCGCGTTGACGTCCTCCATGATGTCGATCTCGCCGGCCGACGGCCAGTTCGAGCAGTCCATCGTGCCTGACGTGCCCGCGCCGGCTGACCGGAACCCGGAACCGAGCATCCAGAACGCCGGCCAGTAGCCGACGCCACTGGCCGGGCTTGGCTGCTTGACCAGGGCGGACACTTCCATCTCGCCGCCAGCCGGGGCGGCGAAGTTGTCGGCGGTCGTCTCGATGCGGCCCGACGTCCAGGCGGAGCCGGACTTGACCGCGGTGATGTTCAGGTGGCCGCTGCCGTCCTCGGCCACGTTGGCGGTCGAGCTGGTGTTGCCCTCCACCTCGCCGGTGCCCCAGCTGGCGGTGCAGCCCGTCCCGTTGTACTGAGTCCCGCTGTCGTCGGTCCACTGGGAGTCGACCCCGGAGCCCGCCGCGCCGGAGAAGCTGTCGCTGAACGCCGTCGTCCACCCTGCTGGCGCCGGCGGGACGGTGGTGGCCGAGGCGGGTGCCGCCGCGCCGGTCACCACGATTCCCGTCAGCCCGGCGAGCGCCGCCGCCGGGGCTAGCACCAGCGTCGCGGCCAGGGCCGCGAGGTGCCGCGGCCGGCCCCTGGCCGCGTGCCTTCCGGCCGGATGTCCCTTCGCTGGGGGGCTTTCCCCGCGCTGCGTCCCCCGCCCGGTCGTGATGAGGTGTCGTCTCATCCGGTTTCTCCTTCCAGTCCCGTGGCGGGCCGCGGGGCTGCGGGCCGCCTTACTCGGTGTTCCTCACTCCGAGTACCTCTTCCCTCACTCTGTGTTCATCGGTGGCTGGCTGACGGGCATTCGGTGGTGGCGGGGCCTGCGACGCCGGGGGTGGCGTGGGTCGTTCCTGCCATGGGCAGCCGCAGCTGGCCCGGATGGCCAGCAGGGTCGGCAGGATCTCGGCCCGCGGCGGCAGCGACGGGTCGCTGATCCGGGCGAGCAGCCGCTGGGTGGCCCGGCCGCCAAGGTCGCGGAATGACTGGCTGACGGTCGTCAGGGCCGGGTCGATGACCCGGCTGGGGTACAGGTCGTCGAACCCGGTCACCGCCACGTCCGCGGGGACGCGGAGGCCGGCCCGCTGCAGTTCCCGCAGCACGCCGATGGCCATCTGGTCGTTGGCGCAGACCACGGCCTGCGGCAGGGAGCCGCCGCCGAGCAGGACCCGCGCGGCGGCGATGCCGCTGTCCTCGGAGAAGTCCCCGTGGATGACCTGGTCGAGGAAGCTGCCCGAGCTGTGGGTGACGGCCTGCTCGAACGCCGAGTGCCGTGCCACCGCGTCGGGCGCGTCCTTGGGGCCAGCCACGAAGCACAGCCGGCGATAGCCGTGCTGCCCGGTCAGGTGCTCGGTGAGCGCCGCGATGCCGCGCTCGTTGTCGCTGCCGAAGACGTCCGTCTCGGTCAGGTCCCGGCCGCCGGCGATGATGACGATGGGCACCTGGGCAGCCAGCGAACGCAGCTCGCTCCTGGACAGGATCTCCTCGGCGATCAGCAGCCCGTCAACCTTGCCGGCCAGGGCACGCAGCCGCTGCTCGAAGTGCTCGCCGCGGGTGCCGAAGGTCAGCAGCAGGGAGTACTCGGTCGCCCGCAAGATCTCCTCGGCGGAGTGCACGATGTGGTCGATGAACAGCAGGCTGGTGCGCTCGACGTCGATCTCGGCCGGGCTGCGGACCACTCCCACCAGCCCGATGATGTCCTTGCGCCGCCGGGTCAGGCCGCGGGCCGACGCGTCGGGGATGAACCCCAGTTCCGCGATGACGCCGAGCACCCGCTGCCGCGTGTCCGGGCGCACCAGGTCAGAGTCGCGCAGCACGCGAGACACCGTGGCGGTGGAGACACCGGCCACCCGGGCGACGTCGTAGATGGTGGTCACGCCGAACCCATTATGTCACCGCTTACATTGGCTGTTACCTCGGGACGCTAAGCCCGGATGTAACCGCTGTCAATGCCCCGGGTGGCCCGCGCCTGCGCCAGTGGCGCCGGTGGCGCCGGTGGCCCCGCCGGGGCCAGCGGTCGCCGGGGCGGCCTGGGCCGCGACGGTGACGGTCGCCGCGGCGACCGGGAGGCGCTCGCGGGTGGACAGGTTCAGCTGCAGGACCGCGATCCACAGCAGGACCGCGCCGGCCACGTGGACCCAGACCAGCCCCGCGGGCAGGTGAAGGAAGTACTGCGTGTAGCCGATGAGGGCCTGCAGGATCACCCCGCCGACGACGACCCACGCCTGCCGCCTGACCCGGGCGGGCGCGGCCGAGTAGCGCAGCCCGATGGCCAGCGCCAGTGACGTGGCGGAGATGAACCAGGCGATGTCCGCGTGGAACTGGGTCACGTCCACCAGCGGCAGGTGGAACCTGGGCACCGTCGTGTAGTGCCCGTGGGAGTCGATCTGGGTCCCGGCCAGCGGCCCGGTCCCGGTCACCACGGTCCCCGCCACCAGCATCGCCGCGGTCGCCCCGGCCAGCAGCCAGGCCAGCACCCGCAGGTCAGGGCGAACGACGGGCCGCGCCCTGCCCTCGCCTTCCGACACCCGCACGTGCAGCGCGACCGCCACCGCGAGCAGGCCCGACGACAGCAGGAAGTGCACCGCGACCATGGCCGGGTTCAGCTTCGTCAGCACCACCAGCCCGCCGACGACCGCCTGGGCGACGATGCCAAGCGGCAGCACCGCCGACAGCCGGATGAGGTCACGGCGCGGCTGGCCGTCGGCCCGGTAGCGCCAGCAGGCGATGAACACCAGCCCGGCGATGGCGACCAGCGGGTAGTTAAGCAGCCGGTTGCTGAACTCGATCCAGGTGTTGAGCAGGCTCTGCCCGGTCACGTGGGCCGCGATCAGGCTCGAGGTCGTGCAGGTCGGCCAGTCGTCGCAGCCGAGCCCGGATGACGACAGCCGCACCGCGGCGCCGGTGGTGATGATCACCGCGTTGGAGATCACCGCGGCCAGCGCCCAGCCGCGCACCGAGGCCCGCGTGGGCCACCAGAAGGAGCCGGCGATCCGGGAAAGCGCCATCCCCGGGGCCACCCTCAGTCCCTGCTCGCTCATGTTGATCCTCCTCGGGCCGCTCCCGCGGACGCCAGTACCACGCAGCAGATCCCGGCCCACTCTGCCAGGTCCAGCCGCTGCCTGAGCATGATCAGGCCAATCAGCGCCGCGACCGCGGGCTGCAGGCTCATCCATACGCCGAACACCCTGGCCGGCACCCGCCGCAGCGCCTCGAGCTCCAGCCAGTAGGGGATGACGGACGACAGCAGGCCGATCCCCGCGCCCTCCGCCAGGAACCGGGGCCGGAACATCGCCCGGCCCCCGGCGAGGACGCCGGGCACGCTGACCAGCGCGGCGGCCACCGCCATCGCGACCATGAGGCCGGACGCGCCCGCGGCCCGCTCGCCAGTGGCCTTGTTGAACAAGATGTAGGCCGCCCACCCGGCGGCCGAGGCCAGCGCCCAGCCGACCCCGGCCAGGTTCAGGTGCGAGCCGGCCGCCCGGGCGAGCAGCAGCACGCCGCAGGCCGCCAGCAGCGCCCACGCCAGCCCGAGGTATCCCGGTGCGACGCCGCCGCGCTGCCCGGGCGGGCGCGCGCGCCGCGACCCGGCCACCGCGACCGCAAGCGGCCCGAGGAACTCGATGGTGACCGCGATGCCCAGCGGTATCCGCGCGAAGGCCTGGTAGATGGCGAAGTTCATCAGCCCGAGCCCGGTGCCGAAGGCGGCCATCGTGGCCGCGTCGCCCCAGGCCCGGCGGGCGATCAGGTCCCTGACCGTCCGGGCGGTGCCCGGGCCGGCGACCAGCGCCAGGATGAGGGTGGCGGCCCACAGCCGCAGCGCCGTCACGGCGGCCGGCGGCACCTGGGTGAACAGCTGGCTGGCGAGGCCGGCGCCGCACTGGACGGAGACCGCCCCGGTGAGCACGAGCGTCACCGGCAGGGCGGCTCGCGCGGCTGCCGGGGAGTGCGCGGCGTCGTGACTGGAAATCGCCGTCATTCCCAGCGGAAGGAACGGACCGCGATGACGATCGTGACCACGGCCCACACGGCCAGCGTCACCGCGGACTTCACCGGCAGGCCGGTGCCGTAGCCGAGCGCGTCGCGCAGGCCGGTCGACAGCGCGCCTGTCGGCAGCAGCTGCAGCAGCGGCCGGGCGCCGGCCGGGAACTTGGCCAGCGGGAACACCACCCCGCCGATGCCGAGCAGCACCACGTAGACCAGGTTGGCGGCCGCCAGGGTCGCCTCGGCCCGCAGGGTCCCTGCCATCGCGAGGGCAAGCCCGCTGAACGCCGCCGTGCCCAGCAGCACCAGCAGGGGCACCGTGAGGACGGCCCACCCGGTGGCCCGCGGTGTCCAGCCAAGCCCGAAGGCGACGGCGATGATGATGACCGCCTGCAGCAGCTCCACCACGATGACCGTCGCTGTCTTCGCCGCGATGAGGCCCGTCCGCGACAGCGGGGTGGCGCCGAGCCGCTTCAGCACGCCGTAGCGGCGCTCGAAGCCGGTGGCGATCGCCTGGCTGGTGAACGCGGTCGACATCACCGCAAGCGCGATGACGCCGGGGGTCATGAAGTCGATCCTGCTCAGCGGGACGCCCAGGCTGACCAGGTTCTCCGTGCTGAACGCGGCCAGCAGCAGCAGCGGGATGACGAGCGTGAGCGTCAGCTGCTCGCCGTTGCGCAGCATCGTCTTGATCTCCAGGGCGGCCTGCGCGGCGATCATCCGCCGCATCGGCGCCGCGCCGGGAGCGGGCCGGAAGGAGGCTCCCTCGAAGGAGGCGGTCGCCGCCGCGGTATCGGTCACGACCGCAGCTCCCTTCCTGTCAGCTCGAGGAAGACGTCTTCCAGCGTGCGGGACTCGATCTTGAGCGAGCTTGGCAGGACCCCGCGCTCGGCGCACCAGGCGGTGACGGCGGCGAGCAGGCCGGGGTCCACGGCCGTCCGCACCTCGATCAGGTAGTGCCCGGCGGGCGACTCCTTCGCCGCGGTGCCCGCGGGCAGGGCGCCGACGAGGCTGTCGGTGTCCAGGCCGGGCTGGGCGCGGAACCGCAGCTGCCCGGTCGAGCCGGTCAGCTCGGCCGGGGTGCCGGACGCGACTGCCTGTCCATGGTCGATGATCACCACGTGATCGGACAGCCGCTCCGCCTCCTCCATGAAGTGCGTCGTGAGGATCACGCTGACGCCGTCGGCCCGGAGCGCCGACACCAGGTCCCAGGTGGCGTGCCGGGCCTGGGGGTCCATCCCGGCCGTCGGCTCGTCGAGGAAGACCAGCTCGGGCCGGCCGATGATGGCCGCCGCGAGCGACAGGCGCTGCTGCTGGCCGCCCGACAGCCGCCGGAACGGGGTCCTGGCCACGCCGCCCAGGCCGACCGCCTCGAGCAGCCAGCGCGGATCGAGCGGGTTCGCGTGGAACTGGCGCAGCAGGCCGAGGTACTCCCCGCAGGGGACGGACTGGGGGATGCCGCCGGCCTGCAGCATCACCCCGACCCGCGGGCGCAGCCGCTGGCCGTCCCTGGCCGGGTCAAGGCCGAGCACCCGGACGGTGCCGTCGTCGGCCCGCCGGTATCCCTCGCAGGTCTCGATCGTGGTGGTCTTGCCCGCCCCGTTGGGCCCGAGGATGGCGGTCACCTCGCCGCGGCGCGCGGTGAGCGTCAGCCCGTCTACGGCGGCGCGCTCGCCGTAGCGCTTAACCATGCCGGCGACCTCAACGGCGGGCTCTTGACTCACGCACGAAGTCTAAAGGCCGCGCGCTACCCCGTCGCCTGCTGGGCCCGACAATCTGTAGTAGAACGCCGGCTGTGCGCCCGCGCCGCAGGACTAGGCGGCGTCGCGCTCCGGCTGCGGGGCGTCCTTGACCCGCCTGCCCTTCTTGCGCTTGCGCGCGGCCCGGGTGTCGAGCGGCCAGCCCGGCCCGTCAGGCCAGGCGGCCACCTGGCAGGGGGCCGTGGCGTGCGGGTTGCGGGCGGCGGCCATGAAGCGCTCGACCCGGGTGGCGCCGGGCAGCTCGATCCGCGCCGACTTCAAGACGGCGGTGAACCAGTCCTGGTAGGCGGTCAGCTCAAGCCAGGAGATCTGCTGGGTCCGCAGGTAGACCGGCGGCATCCCGCGGGCGGTGTCGATCGCCTCCACCACCGACGTGCAGGACCCGGCGTTGGCGTAGAAGCCGTCGCCGTGGGCGTGCAGCTCCGGATGGTGGGTGTGCCCGGACAGGTAGCCCACGTAGCCCTCGGCGATCAGCTCATCGGCCCGGCCGCGGGCCGCCTTGTTCTGCCCGTAGCCCCGCTCCGCCAGCGCCAGCGCGCTCAGTGACGTCCACGCGCGACGGGACACGATCGCGATGATCAGGGCGATGATCGCCAGGTCGACGGCCGCGCCGTAGCCGAGGATCTCACCGTCGTGCAGCCACTTGGCGCCGAGCGGGTAGTTCTTGCGCAGGTCCACCGCCTGGGTGATCCGCAAGACGATGAACACGAGCAGCGGCAGGGGCACGAGCCACCACAGGTGCCTGGTCAGCTTGCGGTAGACGAGGCGGGAGGCGATGAACGACGGGAAGTCACCCGGGTCGGCCATCTCGTGGGCGCCGGTGAGCCAGTCCCGGCCGAGCCACTCGATCTTTGGCATGACCTCGCGCACGATGTGGTGGCCAAGCGGCGTGTCGAGCGGGTTGCGCGGGTCGTGGAAGCAGTTGTACGGGTCGATCTGGTGGCCGTGCTCCACCCGGACCTTGCGGCCGTCGGGCATCACCAGGTCGGCCGCCAGGCACAGCGTGGCCCCGGTCATGTCGCGCACGGCGGTGGCCGCCTTCAGGTCCCAGGCGAGGTCGCCGTCGTGGTTGCCGACGATGTAGATGACCCGGCCGCCGCGCCTGGTGACCTCGGCGAGCGCCTCGCACAGGTCGGCGTGCGCCTCAAGGATGGTGTTGGCGTTGGTGCCCGGGTAGGCCAGCATCTCCACGACGTCCCCGGCCAGCACCACCGTGAGGTCGCTCGCGGCGTGCGCGGCTAGCCGGCGCGACAGCATCTCGGCGCAGCGGCCGGACACGGCGGTGCGCTGGGGCGGCAGGTGCAGGTCGCTGATCGCGATCACCGTACTGCCCGGCGCGACTGGAACGTCGAGCAGGTCGGCGACATCGGGCCGTGGCGAAGCCATACAGAGTACGTTCCTTCCCCCGGTACACGCGATGATGCGCTGAGCGGGGTCTCAAGTTCGGTAATACCGCCGAAGTGGGCAGCTCGGCGCACAAAGCGTAGCGTTCTTCCTCAGATTAGACGTGCCGTTCGGCATGAAGGTTCACTGATTGTCCATGCCCCCGTTGGGCGCTCCTGCACCCCGGCTCGCCACCCTAAACGCCCGGCCAAGCGCCGGAAGGTGCCCAGGCGAGCGCCCCATCCGCCGGGTCGGCTCCACGCTAGCCTGAGCCGGTCGCCGGTGCTCGCCGGCGCGGACCGCCGCAGCCGCGTGTCACCCTGCGAAGCAGGATGCTGAGCGAACGCATACTACCCGAGCGGGAGTTATAGGGCTCCTCTGATAAAGATCCAGGCAAGTTATGAATAAGGTCATTTCTGAGTAAAAAGCGTGACTCTGGTAAACTCTTCGCCGGTTAATGTGCGGGCCCTGCGCGGCTGGCCGGCTTCTATGGGGCCGAACGACGGTGGCCGACTCTAGTCGCGCACGGCCCAGGGAGCCTCGGGGGAAGCTGCCCGGTGATTTACGTCACGCTGGCGTTGGGAAAAACTTGCTTCGCGGCATCGATTTAGGGCATGCTGGCGTTGTGGAAAACGTGGGGACAGCGGACAAGCGGACAGGAGCCGAGGTGGCAGTGGTACACGCCCCGGTGCCGGTCAGCGCTGCCCCTGGAGGGGAGCGGGGGACCCGGGGGCAGGTTGCCCGGCTCATCCTGGAGCTTGGCCCCTCGACCGCCGCGACGCTGGGCGGGCGGCTTGGCCTCACCCCGGCGGCCATCCGGCGCCACCTGGACAACCTCATAGCGGAGGGCATGGTCGAGACCAGGACGGCCCGGACCTACGGGAACCGGGGCCGTGGCCGGCCGGCCAAGCTGTTCGTCATCACCGACGCGGGCCGCAGCGCCTTCGAGCACGCCTATGACGGGCTGGCGACGAGCGCGCTGCGGTTTATCGCCGCGCGGATGGGGCACCAGGCGGTCGGAGAGTTCGCCCGCGAGCAGGTGTCGGAGCTGGAGCGCCGGTATGCCCCGGTCGTGGCCCAGGGCGAGCTGACCGCCCGGGTGCAGGCCCTGGCCGAGGCGCTGAACGCGGACGGCTACGCGGCGTCGGTACGCCCGGCGCCGCTGGTCGGGTCGGTGCTGGCCGGCAAGGCCGCGAGCGGCGAGCAGATCTGCCAGCACCACTGCCCGGTCGCCCATGTGGCGGCCGAGTTCCCGCAGCTGTGCGAGGCGGAGACGGAGGCGTTCGCCCGGCTGCTAGGCACGCCGGTGCAGCGGCTGGCGACGATCGCGCACGGCGACGGGGTATGCACCACCCATGTGACCTGCACTAGCGGCAGCGCGAGGAACACTGCCGCCCGCCCCGCAGACAGCGGCGGGCGGAAGGATGACATCACTACGGAGTCCGGAGGGCTCTCCATATGACGACCACCGCGAATGACCAGCTCGAGGGCCTGGGCACGTACAAGTTCGGCTGGGCCGACTCTGACGTGGCCGGCGCTTCCGCGCGGCGTGGACTGTCCGAAGAGGTAGTCCGCGACATCTCGGCGCGCAAGAGCGAGCCGGAGTGGATGCTGGACCTGCGGCTTAAGGGCCTGAAGTACTTCGGCCGCAAGCCGATGCCTGCCTGGGGCGCCGACCTGTCCGGCATCGACTTCGACAACATCAAGTACTTTGTCCGGTCGACGGAGAAGCAGGCCGAGTCCTGGGAGGACCTGCCGGCCGACATCAAGAACACCTATGACAAGCTCGGCATCCCGGAGGCGGAGAAGCAGCGCCTTATCGCCGGGGTCGCCGCGCAGTATGAGTCAGAGGTCGTCTACCACAAGATCCGCGAGGACCTCGAGGAAAAGGGCGTCATCTTCCTCGACACCGACACGGCGCTCAAGGAGCACCCTGAGCTGTTCCGTGAGTACTTCGGCACGGTCATCCCGGCCGGCGACAACAAGTTCGCCGCGCTGAACACGTCCGTCTGGTCCGGTGGCAGCTTCATCTACGTGCCCAAGGGCGTCCACGTGGAGATCCCGCTGCAGGCCTACTTCCGGATCAACACCGAGAACATGGGCCAGTTCGAGCGCACGCTGATCATCGTCGACGAGGGTGCCTACGTGCACTACGTGGAGGGCTGCACCGCGCCGATCTACAAGTCGGACTCGCTGCACTCGGCCGTCGTCGAGATCATCGTCAAGAAGGATGCCCGCTGCCGGTACACGACCATCCAGAACTGGTCGGGCAACGTCTACAACCTGGTCACCAAGCGGGCCGTCTGCCAGGCGGGCGCGACCATGGAGTGGATCGACGGCAACATCGGCTCCAAGGTCACGATGAAGTACCCGGCGGTCTACCTGATGGGCGAGCACGCCAAGGGCGAGACGCTGTCGGTCGCGT